>MDSW01178286.1_pt1 | contig 19780 bp, 18 predicted proteins | sample 811171 | NCBI WGS metagenome assembly MDSW01 (sample SAMN05326641, study PRJNA326480) | marine metagenome | isolation source: seawater | place: Atlantic Ocean: North West | collected 2012 | reverse complement strand
CAGATGTAACATTTTTGATTTTAGATATCAGAAATTTTCTTGGAGATAACTTTCATTTTTCATATAACATGTCTGACGATGAAAGAAAATCATTAGTTACAGAAAAAATTAGTAATCTTGAAAATATTATAAAATGTTTTGAAAAAAATCTAAATTCTAAATTAATAATTACAAATTTCAATATTCCATTTTATTCTCCAAATGGCGTTATTGAAACTAAATCTAATTTTGGATTTCATGAAATGATTGAAGAATTAAATAAATCACTTCGTAATATTTCTAAGATTCATAATTCAGTATATGTTTATGATTTCAATCAATTCATTTCAAAATACGGTGAAAAAAATATTTTTGATTATAGACAATTCCATGTTGGTGATATTCAGATTGCTCTAAATTTTATGCCACATTTTGCTTATGAATTAATGAGTTACATTAAACCAATTACTGGAACAAATCGAAAATGTATTGTTTTAGATTTAGATAACACACTTTGGGGTGGTATAGTTGGAGAAGATGGTTTTGATGGAATTGAATTGGGTCATTCATCTAATGGAAAAGCATTCGTTGATTTTCAAAAAGAACTATTATCTTTATGGAATCAAGGAATAATTTTAGCTGTAAACAGTAAAAATAATTTCGATGATGCTATGAAAGTAATAAAAGAACATCCTAATATGATTTTAAGACAAAAAAACTTTGCTAGCATTAAAATTAATTGGAATGATAAGGCACAAAATCTAAAACAAATTGCTGACGATATAAATATTGGATTAAACAGTATTGTATTTTTTGATGACGATAAAATTAATCGGGAGCGAATAAAACAAGAATTCCCAGAAGTTATGACAATTGAAATACCTGATGATCCCTCCCAATTTTCATCTATTCTAAGGGATCTTAATGATTTTAATGTTTTACAAAGAACTGAAGAAGACATCAAAAGAGGTCAAATGTATGTACAACAAAGGGAAAGAAAAGAATTTGAAAAATCAATATCAAGTTTGGATGATTTTCTTGAACAATTAGATATTCAAGTAAAAATTAAAAAATCAAATGAATTTTTAATTCCTCGAATTTCTCAACTCACATTAAAGACAAATCAATTTAATTTAACCACAAAAAGATATCAGGAAGAAGATATTAGGAATTTTTCGAATGACAATAAATTCATTGTTGGCTGTGCTCAAGTTTTAGATAAATTTGGAGATAATGGAATAACTGGCGTATACATAATCAATAAACAAGATAAATTGTGGTCAATCGATACATTTCTTTTAAGTTGTAGAGTTATGGGCCGAGGTGTTGAGAATGGAATTTTATCTCAAATTCTAATCGATGCAAAAAATAACGGAATAAAAGAAATTCAAGCTAATTTTATTCCAACTCAAAAAAATAAACCTGCAGAAAATTTTCTATCTGATTTTGGTTTCAAAAAAGAGGGTAATAATTGGATCTATAAATTAAATAATGAAATAAAATTACCAAAACACTTGAAGGTTGAAATTGATTGATTGATGATGTTAATGGAATTGTTGCCAAAGTATTCTCACTTACCGAATCTGAAGTAAGTGATCAATCAAGTCCTGAGACTATTGAAGCATGGGATTCTTTTAATGGATTAGTTTTAGTGGATGAACTTGAAAGTCATTTTAAAATTAAATTTACAATATCCGAAATTACCGATGTAAAAAATGTGGCAGATATCAAACGACATCTAAAAAATCATAATGTTTCTTAATGTCAAAAAATTTTTCTGAATTAACTTTTGATCAAATTGAAATTGGCTTAACTAAAAAATTTCATGTAAATATTACACAATTATTAGTAGATGAATTTGCAAAAATCTCTGGAGATTTTAGTCCTATTCACGTGGATGACGAATTTGCTAAATCAACTAAATTTGGAAGAAAAATAGTTCATGGAATGTTACTTGCATCTTTATTATCCCGAATGGTTGGAATGTATCTTCCAGGTAAATATGCATTATATTCTTCACAAACACTCGAATTTCATAATCCTTGTTTCATAGGTGATGAAATTTTGGTCTCAAGTGTTGTAACTGATAAAAGTGAATCAACTAAAATAATTAAAATTGAATCAAAAATAACAAATATTAAAAAAGATATTCTTCTTTATGGAGAAGGAAGAATAATTGTTAGAGATGATTGAAAACTTTGGTGTTGGAATTGATATTTCAAGCATAAAAAAGTTCAAGGATAAACCGTTTAATGAAAATAAAAATTTTTATAAAAAAATTTTTTCAGAACAAGAAATTGTATATTGTTTAAAATTTAAAAATTATTATGAGAAATTTGCTGTAAAATTTGCTCTTAAAGAAGCATTAATCAAATCTATTAACAAAAAAATATTTTTTTCTGAAATTGAAACATCATATTCAAATTCTAAACCTATAGTAAAAATTCTTAATTCTAAAGAAAATTATAAATTTCTTGTATCATTATCACATGAAAATGAAATTGCCGTGGCTGTTATAATATCCGAAAAAATCACGTAATACTCTCTTTGATTTTTTTACTTAATTTTGTTAATATAGAATTGAATGTGATATTAATTGATTGTTGTGAAACATTTTTTGGAACAAATATCTCATCAGGAAATTTTTTGATTAGTTCAATATCTGAAATAATTTTTTTACCTTCTAATTCATGATATTTTTTTTCTATATTTTTTTTATTTTTTCTTATATCTAATTCAGCTTTAATTTTGACACCAAGAAAGCCCTTTGAAAAATAAAATGCCCATACAAACAAATCAACTAGAATTAATGAAAATCTCATTTTGTCATATGTTTTTTTAGAATAGTGTGTAAGAATACAATATTTTCTGTTTCTTTCTAACCAGTAGAATTTTTTTGAAGACCATTTTAATGAATAACTTTCAACATGAAATATTTTAGATTTTGGAACATAGTATGAATTTATTCCAATTTGTGCTGCTCTCCATCCCAAATCTAAATCATCATGATATAGAAAAAGAAATTCATCTAATAATCCAACTTTATCAATTACTTCTCTAGATGTAAAGAGACATGTTCCAGATGCATATCCTATTTCCTCTATTTCCTCTATCTTTTCTTCAACTTTATTTCCTTTATCTCTAGCAAAACCAAATCCAAAAACATGAAGCATATTGCCTGTACTTTGTATAATGTTTTCTTCATTTAATGAAAGAATTTTTGGTTGATACAATCCTTCACCGAATTTATTATATGCTAAAATTAGTTCATTAATACAATTAGGCTCAACGATAGTATCTGGATTCAATATGACAATAAATTTTCCTTTTGCTTGTTTAATTCCTATATTATTTCCTCCACAGTATCCCAAATTTTTATCATTTTGAATTAGTTTGATATCAGGAAATTTTTCTTTACATTTTTTTTGACTGTCATCTGATGAAATATTGTCTACAACTAATATCTCTAAATTTGTATATGTTGATTTTTTTAAAGAATTAATACAGTTTAACAATAATTCTCCTGCATTGTAATTAAGAACAATAATACTAACTAAAGGAGATTCAATCATATCTCAAACAAAAGTACTTAGATATTTACTGTTACTAATCAAAATTTTTTATCAAAGAGAAACCTTTGAACCTTCTCCTAGAAGAAAGATTTTCTTAGTTCCTGTCTCATCTTTAATCTCTGAATTATTTGCAATTATACTATTTTTAATTTCTGCCATAGAATTTATTTTACAATTTTTCATGATGATTGAATTTTCTATATTTGATACGGAAATAGTTGTATTATCTCCAACACTAACATTTGGACCAATTGAAGAACCTGAAGCAATATGACAGTTATCTCCAATAATTACTGGACCATTAATTTTTACATTTGATTCTATTATGGTATGTTTTCCAATTATGTGATCTATTTTTTCTTCTGAACATTCTAACATTTTTTTGATTATTTCACCATTTGCATGAATTATGTCTTCAGGAGTTCCAGTATCTTTCCAATAATCTGTAATTTTTTCAAAACTAATGTTATTATTTTGTTTCAATAAATTATCTAATGCATCCGTTATTTCTAATTCATTTCTCCACGATGGTTTCAAATTATCTATGATTTCAAAAATTATTGGAGTTAATAGATAAATTCCAGTTACTGCTAGATTTGATTTTGGATTTTTTGGTTTTTCAACAATTTTTACAATCTTCTCATTTTCTATATCTGCAATACCAAATCTTGATGGATTATCAACTTCGCATAACAAAACTGTTGCATCATAGTCTGAATTTTTGAAATTACTCACAAAATCTATAATAGATTTTTGTATAATGTTGTCTCCGAGAAAAACGAGAAATTTTTCGCCATTTATGAATTCCTTACATAATCTGATTGCATGTGCAATTCCTCTAGGTTCATCTTGTTCGATATATGTTATGTTTACACCAAATTTTGATCCATTTCCGTAATATTCTCTTACTTTGTTTGACCCTATTCCTCCAACAATTATTGCAATATCTGTAATACCTGTTTCTGAAATTGCTTCTAAACAAAATTGTGACATAGGTTTGTTTGCAATTGGCAATAACTGCTTTGGACCTGTATGAGTTAGTGGTCTTAATCTTGTACCATGTCCTCCATGTAAAATTATGCCTTTCATTTTACATCATACATCCTATAATTAATTAGAATTTTTCCATGGAGTTGGATCCAATACTGTTTGTGAAATATCATTTAAAATTTTGGGGTTATCTAAATACCATTGAATTGTTTTTTCTAAACCTTCTTCAAAATTTGTTTTCATTTTCCAGTTTAGTTGTTCAGATATCTTACTTGAAGTCATACTATATCTAAAATCATGTCCTGGTCTGTCTTCCACAAATTCAATTAAATCTTCAGATTTATTCATTATTTGCAGAATTTTTTTAACTATTGTCATATTATCAATTTCATTATTTGCAGAAATATTATATGATTCTCCTGACTTTCCATCCAACAATGCCCTTTTAACAGCATGACAATGATCTTCAACGTAGATCCAATCTCTAATATTTTTTCCTTTACCATAAATTGGGATTTTTAGATTTTTATTTGCTAAAATAATTGTTTTTGGTATTAGTTTTTCTAAAAATTGTCGTGGTCCATAATTATTTGTACATCTTGTAATTATTACATCAGATTGGAATGTTATTGAATAAGAGTTTATCAAAAGTTCTGCAGCAGCCTTAGTTGCTGCATATGGACTTGAAGGATTAAATTTTGCTTTTTCATCAGCAGTGTCTTGTATCAAACTACCAAATACTTCATCAGTAGAAATTTGAACCATTCGTTTTTTTTGCTTTGTAATTATATCCAATATTGTAAAAGCTCCTCTGATATTAGATACCAAAAATGGATTTGCATCGCTAATACTTCTATCAACGTGCGATTCTGCAGCAAAATTGACTACTGCATCGCATTTAGTAATTTGTTCTTCCATGAATTTTTTATTTGAAATATTGCCTTTGAAAAATTCATATCTATTAGAATCTACAATTTGAGATAAATTTCCATGATCTGAACCATACAATTCTGCATCTATGTTGATTATTTCAATATCCTTGTCTTCCTCTAAAATCTTTAAAATGAAATTACTTCCAATAAAGCCTAGTCCTCCAGTTACAAGTAATTTCATATAATCACAAATTTACTAATCCTAATAAAATATTGTATAATTTACTTAGTACCTTTAAATCCAAACTTTTATTGGTTAAAATCATTATTTTTTTCAAGTGGAAAGCCAAAATTTTTTCGTATTGGATTTAGAAAAGCATCAGACAAAAGATGTAAATGATTCTCATATTAATGGAGAATTAACAATAATCTGGAGAGATTGGGATAAAATCATAAAAAATCCACAGATGGTATATGTAAATTCAGTAAATCCTGGAGAAATAAAAGGTCCTCATATTCATAAAAATCGAACGAGTTATTTTTATTGCATTGAAGGAAAAATGTCTATTGTCATACGAGATACTGATGGTAGTTATCATGAAATTGAAACAAATTCCAAAGAATCTAAATTAGTTTCAGTTTCTAATGGTATTGCTGCAGCAATAATTAATCCTTCAGAAAAAATATCAAAAATTTTGGTATTGGCAGATATATCTTGGAAGCCAAACGATGATGAAATGAAAAATATTAGTTTTGATAATTATGATTGGACAAAATGGAAAAAATAAAAAAAAATTCATCAAATTTAGAAAATGAGAATACAATTGAACTTGTATTATTAGATTCTGTTACAGAAATTTCTAATTCAATATTTCGGGACTCACAAAAAATTATTACACTAGATTATATCACACATAAAACTCTAAATGAAAAAAAAATAAAACATGAAACCTCTGATAATTATATATCTGAATTAGAAAAAAAAAGTTTATTTGATTATGTTGTTTCTTGTGCTGAATGGTACAAAAAAATTCCCAATTCAAAAAATTTAGAATTTCAGAATGTTAATTTATTAGGTTCAATGAATGAAATGGAATTTCATCTTGAATTTATTAATAAAATTATTAAAATTTATACAATTTCTAATATACTATCCATTTTAAAACCCAAAAAGCTTTTCATATCTAGTAATTTAAAAAATTATGTAGAACAGTTTAGTGATGACAAAACTGTTAATATTGTCATATTAAATAAAAATACTGAACAAGGATTTAATTCCGAACAAATTGAATTGAGATTTAATTTTTTATTCAAACCAATTACACTTTATATTTCAAAAAATTTTTATGATAAGTTAAAAAATATTCAAGAAAATTTTATCTGTAGTATTTTTGGATTATGGTACAAACCAAATTCTAAAACTAAATCAAATATGATATTAGAATTTAATCCTTCATTATTTTCAACTTTACTTGCTGAATTATCTAACTGTAAACATCAGACAATTTTATTTAATCAAAGAAGATCTGCAGTATGGAACTGGAATTCAATAAAAAATTTAAGAAAAAATAATTGTAAAATAATTAATCCTAGTGATTTATTAAAAACCGATAACAAAACTCTTGAAATTTTGGAGACAAAATATCGCTCTAAACTATCTGATTTCTGGTTAAATGAAAAAGAATTAGAATTAATTTTTTCAAAGAATGGTGTTCGGTTTTGGCCTATTATGAAAGATAAATTCAAAAAATTGTATAACTCTAGATTAGAAAATTTCTTAAAACATATCATAATTTCAAAGAATATACTAGAAAATATCAATCTAAATTCTATTTTATCTTTAAATGAGCAAGGTGAAACTGAAAAATTATTTTTTCGACATTTGAATCATAAAATTCCTACATTGCTACTACAACATTCATTTTTCAAATACTATGATGAAATGTATGATGATCAGAGACGTTATGATTCTGAATTCACTTATGATTTAAAATCTGATTATTTTTTACTATGGGGATCTGCTGATCTAAATTTTTATTCAAAATTTGGAATTAAAAGTAAAAAATTAATTATTACTGGTAGTCCGAAACATGAAAATTATTTTATTTCCCAATTAAAAACTAAAAATAATAAAAATAATCCTACGGTTATTCTTCTAGCTTTGAATCCAATGACAAATTTTAGTGGATTATGTAATGTTGAATCATTTTTAAATTATGAAAAATTAATTATTAAATTAATTAATTTCTTAAATTCACATCAAAATATTAAAATCATAATTAAACTTCATCCAGGTGAAAATTTCCATAATCAAATATTAAATAATTTTTTGAAATTAAATTTTCCTGAAATTCCTGTATTTCAAACAAAATCATCAAAAAAATTAATTCAAGAATGCGATTTATTGATTCATACTACACCTGAATTTTATGAAATGTCTACAATTATGTTAGAATCTATGATTTTAGGTAAACCTGTTATAGAAATTTTTGCTGATGATAAACCTAACACATCACAAAATAAAATACTTCGACTTAGCTTTAAAGATGAATTTCACAAAATTTCAGAAATAATTACTAATAATGAGAGTTATCAAAATCTAAAAACTAAAAATAATGATCTTCTGTCTAATTACCTTTCAAATAGTAAAAGTGCTAGTAAATCAATTTTTACTTTTCTTAATGAACTTGAATATAACATAAAGACGTAATAATTTAATACACATGAAAATTAAATGATGATACATGAGTGATAATTTAGATTCAGAAACTCGACCATCGTACATTAAACGAGTTGAAAGAATTAATCCTGAAAAACAATTAACAGATGTATTAACTCAAAAATTTGGACAAAAGTTTTCAGATTATCGTAAGGAATATTTTAAAATTTTAGATAACAAAAATAATAATTATGATTATGTACCAGACTATCCTCTAAATGTATTAGTTGAAGTTGTGAATAAATGTAATCTTGAATGTATCATGTGTTTGTCTTCTCATAGAAAAGGAGATACTAAAGTAATTAGTAATGAAACAATTTCTAAATTATTAACTGAATTTAAAGAAAACAATTTACCTGCTTTAATGTTTGGTGCAGGTGATGAACCCTTGATGTTTTCAGATATAGATCAAATGTGGAAAGAAGCAAATTTATCCGGCATAATGGATATTTTTATTTTTACAAATGGAACTTTGTTGAATGAAGATATGTGTAACAAAATTCTTGAACATGAAGTATCTAGAGTGTACATATCATTAGATGCTGCAACTGAAGAAACGTATCAAAAAATTCGTTTAACAAATAAAAAAATTGATGAAGAAGTTACTGGAAATGAAAAATTAAAAATTATTAATGAAGAACAAAATCGTTTACAATCTATTGAAAATAATATTAAAAAACTAATTGAAATGAGAAATTCACGAAAATTACAATTACCTCAAATTCGTGTTTCTTATACTGTTCAATATAGAAATAAACATGAAATAGATATGTTTAAAGAAAAATGGGAGAATGTTGTAGATTTTATTGAATTTCAAGAAACTCAAAATATTCAATTTGATAAGCTTGCTAGTCTGTCTGAAACAGATAGATGGAAAAGAAGACCACCTATGTATAAAAAAAATTACAAAAAAGACTGTAAAGCTCCATTTCATTCAGCTACTGTTTGGGCTGATGGTTCTGTTATCCCATGTTGCACTTTTCAAGGTAAAAATCTTACTTTAGGCAACATCAACGGTGTACCTGAATTAGGAATTCCTGCTAAATCATTAAAAGAATTATGGAATGGTGAAAAAATCAATGAGCTTCGAGAACAATTCAAGACTGGTGAATTAAACATAGTTTGTCAATCATGTCTTAATGCAAGACAAACAGAAATATTTGATGTTATTGAAGAAGTAAGAAAATAATTTCATTTTAAAAAATTTCTAAAATTTCAATTTAATATTTAACTACACTAATAATTCATGTAGCTTATTTACCCATTCATTATTGTTTTTACTCCACATATTACCTCTAAATTTTTCAACAGTTTGCCAAAATTCATCTAATGTGATATTAATGAAATCACAAAATTCTTGAATATATTGTTCAGAACATTTTCCATCATATTCCTTTACCATTTCAATTGCTTTTTTTCTATTCATTAGCCCATCCATTATATCATAACAAACATGATCCATACATTGGCCAAATCCAAATTTTATACATTTTAACATTTGATTAACGTGAACCAAGTCTGAATCTAGTTGCGCAAATTTTACAAATGTTCCAATTTCATTTGCTTTGGCGTCATCTCTACATTTTAATCCATGACTGATTGAAAATTCTGCATTTTTTCTATATGACCATTCTTTTAGATAATATTGTAACCAAATTGCTTTTGTATTCATACTTTCTAGTTTTTCACGATTGTAATGAAAAAGAAATAGATCTTTTTCAGTTATTCCATCTATGTTAAGATATTCTTCCCATCCTTTTGATAATGTTTGAAGTTGTTCTGCATTTAGTGCATTTGCATCTTTACCAACTCCTGTTAAACTAGTACCTAGGGTTAATCCTGGATTTTCACCTTGAATAATTAATGGAATATTAAATTTTTCAGCAATTATGTACGTTGATGAGTATAAACTAAATTCTGTGGCTTTTACTGGATTAAGATGTGTAAAGAAATCATAGCGCATCATTTTTTTCACAATATTTGGATTAGGTCTAATTGTAATTACATCAAAACCTATTTTTTTTAGATTTTCGATATTCTGTTTTCCTACATCCGTAATATTTTCAGGTTCATAATTCACCAATAAACAATTTAGATTTAATCTGTCTCTTGCAGTCAATGCTTGTTTTGTACTATCTTTTCCTCCGCTAACTCCTATGGCGCAGTCATAATTTGAATTAGATTTTTTCTTTGCCCAATTCGATATTTCTTGTAATTCTTTAAATCTTAAATCCCAATTGATTGTTTTTTGCTCTTCAATCCATAAACATGCACCACATACTCCTTCATTATTGAAAAATATTCCAGGTCTTGTATCTGGTTGAATACATTTAGTACAAATCTTCATAATTACTTACAACTGAGTTAATTTTTCAAAATATAAAAATTAAACATTTCTATCAACAAACCATAATTCTCATAAATCGTGAATAATCTATAAAATCTGATATTTCTATATGAATAGCACTATTTTAATTGCCCAATTTTTTTTATTAACTCATGGTTGAAGGAAAAAAAATTCTAATTACTGGTGGTACTGGCTCGTTAGGCATGGCTTTAACTAAAAAACTTCTTGAGCTAGGAGCCGATACTGTTAGAATTCTTAGTAGAAATGAAGATAAACAAATTCGTATGGAAAATGAAATCAAAGATGATAGACTAAGATTTTTTTTAGGTGATATTAGGGATAAAGAAAGATTAACACAATCTTTTGAGGATGTAGATATCGTTTTCCACGCAGCTGCATTAAAACATGTTCCAAAAATTGAATACAATCCCTTCGAATCAATTAAAACAAATATCATTGGTTCACAGAATGTTATTGATGCAAGTATTGCTCAAGATGTTGATAAAGTAGTTTGTATTGGTACTGATAAAGCAGTATCACCTCTCAATACTTATGGTGCAACAAAATTAATTATGGAAAAACTATTTGTTAGTGCCAATAATTATCTTAGTGAAAAAAAACATAGAACAAAATTTGTAGCTGTGCGATATGGTAATGTTTTAGGTAGTAATGGTTCTGTAATACCAAAATTCATTGAATCATTAAAAGCAGGAAAATCAATATCTATCACAGATCCTAGAATGACTAGATTTACAATTTCAATGAATGATGCATTAAATTTTATCTTAAATGCAACAAAAATCGCAAAAGGTTCAGAAATTTTTATTCCGAAAATGGTTGCTTACGATATGGATCTTTTAACATCTTCACTATATGAAATAATTGAAAAAACTAATGAAGATATTATTGGTATTAGACCTGGAGAAAAATTACATGAAATGTTAATCAATTCTGATGAATTACCTTACACTTATGAGATGGATGACGTTTATCTAATTCTAAGTCCTTTAATTCATCCCTCTGATAATTCTAGTCCTAACATGCGACCTTTCAATCAAAATGAACTTGATGAAAGATATCCTGGAATAAAAAAAATTGAAAACATGGAATCATACTCATCTCATTTAGCACCAAAAATATCAAAAGATGAATTAAAACAAAAAATTTTAGACTTAGGTTTAATTGATCTAAATTAATTTTTTTTCTAGAAATACACAATGCGTATTTATAAAAGAATACATTTTCAAAATCATGAAAATTCTTGCTGTAACACTTGAACGTTGTTCTGGATGCTCATTATTTGTTGATGATAAAATTGTATTTTCATCAAGCGAAGAACGCTACACAAGAAAAAAATCAGATTCACTTTTTCCAGAAAATTCAATAAAACATGCTCTTGAATACTGTAATGTAAGCCCGAATGAGTTAGATAATGTTTTGATTTGTGGTAATCGTTTAAGCCTAATCCCTTCTATTATGAGGGAATATTCAACATTTACTGTGGATGACCAATTACGCTCAATGAAAGAATATTGGTATCCTAAATTAATTGAAAATAAAGATATTTCATATGTTGAACTTTTTAAAGATAAAATTAATCTTGATACTTATCCTTTCAATACGGAATGGGGTAAAAAATTTAATTATTTCTCACTAGAAAATCCTTACTCTGTAGATGATGAGAAAAAAGTTTCAGAATTTTTCATTACAACGTTATCATCATTTCTGAATATTGAAAAATCTAAAATATCTCATATTGAACATGATACATGTCATGCCTCATATGCACTTTATGGAAGTCCAATTCGTGAAAAAAATACATTAGTTGTAACTGCTGATGCATGGGGTGATGATCTAAGTGCAACTATATCAATCTTTGATGGAGATAAAATTAATCGTGTTAAAGAATATCATCATAAAGATTTTCAATTAGCTCGAATTTATAGATACACAACATTAGTTCTTAGAATGTTAGCAAATGAACACGAATACAAAGTAATGGGATTGGCACCATACCATAACAGTAAAAAAACTATTGAGGTTGAAAAAATATTAAATGACATGCAATCAATTAATGAATTAGAATTTTCATTTAATTCTAATATTAAAGATATTTTTTATCACCTTGATGAAAATTTGAAAAATTTTAGATTTGATCAAATTGCATCTGGTTTACAATCTTTTACTGAAAAACTTCTAACAAAATGGTTTTCGAATATGGTTGAAGAATATGATTCATCTTCTGTTGTATATTCTGGTGGAATTTCAATGAATGTCAAAGCTAATTTAATGATATCAAAGATACCTCAAATTAAAAATTTCTTTGTTTGTGGTGCTGGTACTGATGAAACTTTACCTATTGGTGCATGTTATCACCATGCAACATTGTCTAAAATTTCTCCAAAGCCTTTGGTTGATCTATATCTTGGTGATGATGCAAATTATTCTGAAACTCAACTATCACAAACTAATAATATCAAAGCTACATCTATTGATTCAATTGAGCAAATTCTTGATAGATTATTAGATAACCAGATTATTGGCATCTGTAGAGGACGCATGGAAATGGGCCAACGTGCCTTAGGTAATAGAAGTATAATTTGTGATCCAAGAAATATAAAAAATGTTGAAAAAATTAATGATTCTATAAAGAATAGAGATTTTTGGATGCCATTTGCACCGATAATTTTAGATGAATATCAAGACGTATTGATTGAAAATCCTAAAAAATTGGAATCACCACATATGACTATTGCATTTGAAACAAAAAATGGCAAAGAAGTAATCCCTGCTTCGGTGCATCGTTCTGATGGAACTGCTAGAGCTCAACTTCTAAAAAAATCTGTAAATCCTGAACTGTGGAATCTAATATATCGTTTTTATGAAAAAACTGGAATTCCTGCAGTTCTTAACACATCATTAAATCTACATGGATTTCCTATTGTGAGAACAATTGATGATGCACTTTATGTTTTCCAAAATTCAAAACTTGATTTACTATGGCTTGAAAATCATATAATACAAAAAAATTAAAGATCATTCTTTTTTAAAGCAGTAAATGCTTGGTAATTTTTTTTTGCTTTTTTATTTAATAGCTTTAAAAAATATGAAGCTGAAAGACCGACGCATGGACGCAATACATCCAAATTCGTTTTTGAAAATTTCTCACCTTTTTTAATATTCTTAATAGACCAAATTCCTCTTCGTTGAATAATTTTTGTATGTTTTTCACTTTCTTCTATTATTTTTTTGTCATAGCCTAATGCAATTTCCATTTCTCTAATTTTTTCTACCATTTCTTTAAACTGCTTAGGATTCAATGAATGTGGATGATCTGGTCCATCAGATTCGGTATCAAGTGTAAAATGTTTTTCAATAACACATGCGCCCAATGCTACACTCCCTAGAATTGCTGTATATCCTGGTGTATGATCTGAATAACCAATATTCAGATTAAATTTTTTTCTAAATTGTTTTATAACTTTTAAATTAGTATCTTTAATTGGCGATGGATATTGTGTTGTTGCTTGCATTAACACAATTTTATTATTTTTCTGATTAACAATTGTTTTTACTGCTAGATTAACATCATTTAGTGTACTTGCTCCTGTAGCTAAAAAGATTGGAAGTTTCTTTTTTGCTACATATTTTAAAAATTCTATATTTGTAATTTCACCAGAACCAATTTTTATTATTGGAATTTTATGTCTAACTAGTTCATCAACTGCTTCAATATGATATGGTGCAGAAAGAAATTGAATTTTACATTTTTTTGCATATTCATCTAATTTTTTTATCCATTCTATGGGTAATTCTGCATCTCTGTATACATTCCAAACAGAATTTTTCCATTTTGACTGAAAAGTAACTTTTTTTTCAAATCCTTTCTTCGATAGAATTTTTTTGGTTTGAAATGATTGAAATTTTGCAGCATCTGCCCCTGCTTCTTTTGCTTTTTTGATTAATTTTTTTGCGACATTGATGTCCCCATTAAAATTTGAACCAATCTCTGCAATAATATAACATGGATTATTTTCTCCAATCAATTTATTTTTTATTTTAATTGTTTTTATTTTCAAATTTTTCACACATTTTTTAAATCATGTAATTCCATTATTTCATCTTTTTTTGATTCTAACCAATCCTCAAATTCAATTGACTTATGTTTAACTATTGATTTGGATACTTTGTTATTCAATGATGTATTTTTTGGCCGTTCTGCAATAAATGATAAATTATCAATTGAACCTTGTTTGACATAATTTTCTCCAAAACCTAATTTTTGTGCCATAATTTTACAAAATTCATACTTTGAAATTTTTTTATCTGAACCTAAATGAATTATTCCATTATAATTCGAAAATGTAACATCTGTTATTTGTTGACTGAGATTTTCAACTGATAATGGTGTAAAATGAACATCATCAAAACCAATAATATCTTGTTTTTGCTTTAATTTTTCTAACATATTATTAAACAAGTATTTTCGTGAATTATCAATTCCATAAAAATTAGTTCTAACAATTACTGAATTACTGCATTCTTTCGTAACTTTTTTTTCTCCTTCTAATTTAGTTTTTGCATAAATGTTTTTTGGATTTGGTACATCATTCTCATCATACATTCCTTTTTGACCATCAAATATAGAATCTGTTGATATGTGAACTAATCTAGAGTTACACTCTTCGCATTTTTTTGCAATAATCTCTGGACCTATTGAATTAATTGCTATTGCTTGTTCTGGATTTTTTTCAAGAAAATCTATATCATTTCTGCCTGCACAATTAATTACTATGTCTGGTTTTTCTTTATCAATTAGATCTGAAATTTTTTTATGATCACTTATGTCTAGTTGTATTACATCTTTCATTTCTTCTAATTTTGTCTTGATTACAACTAATCCTTTTTTTTCTAATTCAAAATAGATATTTTTTCCTAAGAAGCCATAGCCAAAAAGGATTATTTTATTTTCCACATTAATTAAAAGTTGATATGATAATAAAAATTTAGTATATTTAATGAAAAAAATTCTATACTATGTATCTGAGCATGGATTAGGTCATTTAACACGTTCAGTAGCATTAATTCGTGAGCTCCAAAATGATACAAAAGTTATGATTAGAAATTCAAATGAATCTTTTCTCAAAAAATCATTACCTTCAATACCTGTATTTTCTGGACAAACTGATCAAGGTCCAATCATATCTGATAATTCTGTATCAATTGATTGGAAAAGAACTCATTCGTCAATAACTGATTGGTATTCAAATTTTTCTTCCAATTTAGAAAAAGAGTTGATATTCATGAAAAAATCTGATCCTGATCTTATAATTTCTGATATATCTCCAATTCCATTATCTGCAGCAAAAAAATTAGAAATTCAATCAATTGCACTTTCAAATTTTACATGGTTAGATATTTTTTCAAAATTAGAAAATTTTAATTTAAATATTCTCAAAGAATCATATCAAAATTCATCATTTTGTATTCAATTACCTTTATCTACATCTATGGATATTTTCAAACAAAAAAAGCAAGTTGGATTTGTTTGTAAATCATTATCTGAACAAAAAATATCCGTAAGAAAAAAATTAAACATTGATGAATCAAAATTTTTAATATTTGTAAATCTCCCTAAATTTTATAATGTTGTCCTCAAAAATTTTGAAAATTTTCAAGTTATCTCAACTGGTGCAAAAACAACATCCAAAAATACTATGTTTATTGAACCTTGGATAGAAGGTCAGAATTTAATTAATGCATCTGATTTGGTTATAACAAAATGTGGTTATGGGATGATTTCTGAATGCCTAACTACTGGAACTCCTCTCAAATTAATTGCTGATGACTTACACCCAGAACAGAGTGCCATGCTAAAACATTTATCAAATTATGGCATGATGAATAGAATTTTAGATTGGAAAAATGGAACGTTAGAAGTTGATTTTAATGACATTCAATATTTTGAATCTTATAAAAATGATAATTCAAATGTAAAAAATATAGTACAAGAATTTTTGAAATAATCAAATAATTTTATGATATATTGATAGACTATCTTTTAAAGAAATGAATAAAATCACTATAGATTGATAAATGAATAGAACTGAGGCAATAAAATGAAGATTAATCTATTCGAACCCTATATTGATAAATCTGAAGAAAAAGTAGTTTTAGATGTTTTACGAAGTAAATTTTGGGCATCTGGATCTGGTGTACGTAATGTAGGAAAATTTGAATCAAAATTTAAAAAATTTATCAATGCTGATGAATGTCTGGCAGTTAATAGTGGGACTGCGGCATTAAACATTGCAGTATCTTTATTGGAATTAAAAAAAAATGATGAAGTTATTTTACCATCATTAAGTTTTGTTTCAACTGCTAATTGCATTTTACGAAATGGAGGTAAACCAATTTTTGTAGATATAGATCCAACCACATTATGTATAGATCCCGAAAAAATTGAGAAATCAATAACAAATAAAACTAAAGCGATATTGCCCGTACATTTTGGTGGAATGCCTTGTGATATGAAAAAAATTTTAAAACTTTCTAAAAAATTTAAATTAAAAATAATAGAAGATGCAGCACATGCAACTGGAGCTAGTTTTAATAAGAAACGAATTGGAACTCATGGATTTGCAGTATGTTTTAGTTTTCATCCAATAAAGAATTTAGCAATGCCTACAGGCGGATTAATTGCAATTAATGATAAAAATCATAAAAAAATGCGAGAAAAGATTGAAGCTCGAAGATGGTGTGGAATTTCGAATAGACATGATGATAAATATCAAATTAATGAAATTGGTGATAATTATTACATGAATGAAATTTCAGCAGCTATTGGTCTAGAACAACTTAAAAAATTAAATAAAATGAATTCTATTCGAAAACAAATTGCCAAAAAATATTTTTCTGAATTACAAAATAAAGTAAAAATGCCATTTGATAATAATTGTTCTTACCATTTGTATTGGATTTGTGTAAAAAATAGAGATGAATTTAGGGAAAATTTATACAAAAATGGAATTCAAACTGGTACTCATTACAAACCAATTCATTCATTCAAGCTATATGCTAACAATAAGCAACTTCCATACACTGAAAAAATTGGAAGAGAGATTGTTACCTTGCCAATACATCCTAATCTGTCAAATAAACAACTTGAAAAGATCATATTATTATCAAATAAATTTTCAGAATAATTGTTAATTCATCTAGGCTTGATATTTAGAGCTCAATGTATACTATAATTAATATACAAAGATTTGTTTTTTCAATATAATGAATGTTTTAATTGTTGCCGCACATCCTGATGATGAAATTTTAGGCATGGGTGGAACTATTTTAAAACATGCATCTCAAAAAGATAATGTCACAATTGTATACATGGCTACTGGAATTACTGCAAGAAAATCAAGTAATAAAATTAAATCTAGTGAAGATAAAAAATTCCAAAAAGAAATTTTAGAATTAAGACAAGATGCTTTGAAAGCAGCAAAAATTTTACAAGTAAAAGATGTAAAATTTTATGATTTTCCAGATAACCAAATGGATAGTATAACCTTGTTAAAAGTTGTAAAAGCAATTGAAAAAGAAATTAAATTAGTAAAACCTCAAAGAGTATACACAAATCATTATGGTGATCTTAATGTTGATCATAAAATTGTATCTAACGCAACAATTACTGCATGTAGGCCATTAAATGGACCTGTAAAAGAAATACTTTCATTTGAAGTTCTTTCCTCAACTGAATGGAGTTATCCATTTAGTTTTAAGCCAAATTATTTTGTTAATATTAAAAAACAACTTCCTAAAAAAATCAAAGCTATGGAAAAATTTAAGGGTGAAATTAGAGATTTTCCACATCCACGTTCATCAGAAAATATGAATTATGTAGCAGGTAGATGGGGTTCAGTTTCTGGTTTTGAAGCTGCTGAAGCTTTTGAGATAATCAGAAAAATTGAAGACTAAAATGGAAATCACAATTTTATGTTCAAATAAAAACCATCCCGTATTTCCACATTTACTACGTTGGAAATCTCAAAATTTAGATTCAAATGATATTTCAATTGTTAATAAAACATCTGACGTAAAAAATGGTGATATTTTATTTTTAATTGCATGTAGTGAAATTATTCATGATGAAATAAAAAATAATTTTAAAAAAGTTTTATGTATCCATGAAAGTGATTTACCTGAAGGTAAGGGTTGGTCTCCTTGTGTACATTATATTTTAGATGGAAAAAATAAAATTCCATTAACTCTTTTTGAAATTTCTGAAAAAATTGATAGTGGTAATATTTGGGAAAAAACTAGTTTTGAGTTAGAAGGTCATGAACTTCATGATGAAATAAATAATTTAGTTTCAATTCATACCATTGAATTAATGAATTTTGCAATTAAAAATTTTAATTCAGTAAAACCTATGCCACAGTCTAATATTGGTGAATCCTTTTTTCCACGTCGATTTCCATCAGATAGTGAATTAGACATAAATAAATCAATTTTAGAACAGTTTAACTTACTACGAATAGCAGATGAAAGCCGTTATCCATGCTTTTTCATGCATAATGGACATCGTTACAAAATTACAATAAGAAAATTTTAGTAAAATAAGTAAATTTTAATTTTTACGAATCAGTTTTGCTGGACTACCAAAAATTACACAGTTATCTGGAAAATTTGTTCTAACTAAACTCCCTGAGCCAACTACACAATTATTTCCAATTTGAAATCCGTTGTCAACAACTGAGTTAGGAGAAATCCAACAACCTTTTCCAATTCTTGCTCTTCCAGCTACGATACTTCCTACAGTAATTTGTGAGAATTCACCTATTCGTGCATTATGTCCAATTGTCACATGATCATCTATGTTCACATTATCTTCAATTATCGTTTGATCTATCTGTGCTTTTTCTATTGTTGTGTTAGACCCAATCCATACATTATTTCCAATTCGTATTGAACCTAAATGTGCAAAGTGCACAAATTCATCTTCATTAAAACTAAAACTAAATCCTTCTGCTCCTATTGTTGTATTGGACTGAATAACAGAATTTTTCCCAATTTTTGTTTCTCCATAAATTGAAACATTGCTAAGAATTTTTACATTATCTTCAATTTCTACATGTTTATCAATAAAACAATGAGGACCAATGTAGACATTATCTCCAATCTTTACATCTTTTTCAATAACTGCTGTTTCATGTATCCCTGAATCAAATCTATTTTCCGCAAAATATTCCATTATCACTCGATAAAAGTCATGTCTGGGGTTATTTGACTCAATAATTGGAAT
>MDSW01092653.1_pt1 | contig 19780 bp, 7 predicted proteins | sample 811171 | NCBI WGS metagenome assembly MDSW01 (sample SAMN05326641, study PRJNA326480) | marine metagenome | isolation source: seawater | place: Atlantic Ocean: North West | collected 2012 | reverse complement strand
CCCTCTCTCGCTCACCCCCCTCCCTCTCCTCCTCCCCCCTCTCGCGCAGCGCGAGGCGATTCAGGTGCTGGTCGCCTCCGGCGCGAAGGTCACGGCAGAGGCGCAGGACGGCATGACCCCACTTCACTTCGCGTGCTCCAAGGGCAGGCTCGAGGCGGCGCGCGCGCTCGTCGCCGCGGGAGCGAACCCGAAAGGCCTGACGCACAAGGGCGAGAACGCTCTGCACTTCGCCGCGCAGAGCGGTGACCTCGAGCTCGTGCGCGCGATGCTGCGGCGTCAGGTGGACCCGACCGCGCGGACGAAGCGGGGCAAACGCGCGAGCGAACTCGCGAGGGGCGAAGCCGCCGACGCCATCGCCGAGGCGCTCGTCGCCGCGGAAACAGCCAGGGAGACGCACGCGGCCGCCACGGAGAAGGGCCGCGCCGCCGCCGCGGGCGAGGAAGGCGGCGAGGAGGACGACGAGGAAGGCGGCGGCATGATCGGGCCGTCGATCGGGCCTTCGATCGGGCCGTCGATCGGGCCGTCGATCGGGCCGTCGGACCCTCCCTCGCGGCGCGGGAGGGACGCGAAGCGCGAGATCGCGGAGGTGGAAGACGCCCCCGCGGATGCGCTCGCGGCGGCGAGTAAACGCGCCAAGAGAGGCGGCGGCGCGCCGATACTGAGTTTCGGCGAGGAAGACGACGAGTGACGACGGGCGACGCGTTTGGAACGAGCGGCGGTCTCTCGGGGGAGCTTCCGCGTCCGGGGTGGTATCACGTACCGGTAACAACAATGTACAACGAAAAAACGGAAACCCGTCGGTAGCGACAGTCACCCTCCACCTCTTCGCGCGCTCTCGCGTTTTTTGAATCGCTTCGTCGCACTTTTCTCAGTCCGCGTTGGGCGTCCCCGCGGCGTGCCCCGCGTCGTATCCCTGGTACCTGTACGCGCGCAGGTAGTCCACGACGACGCCCTCCAGCTTGGCCGGCGTGATGCCGAGCTGCTCAAACCCGAGCGCCTTGGGCGGCTTGAGGTAATCCTCGCCCTGGGCGTCGATGTAGGAGTACGTCAGGCCCGTGGGCGTGGGGAGCGGGAACGGCACGCGCTTAAGCAGCGCCTCGTGCGGCGTCGCGAGCAGCCTGAGGATGAACGAGGGGACGTAGAGGATCCTCGGGTTCTGCGCGCGGATCAAAAACTGCGTGTACTTGAGCAGTTCCTCCACCGTGTACGTTTTATCCCCCGCCAGGTGGTACTCCTTCCCGGCCGTCTCGGGGTCCTCCACGATGGCCTGGATCGCCAGCGCGACGTCGTCCACGAACACCGGCTGGAGCTTCGACCCGCCGTCGTCCACGAGCGGCGTCGCCGGGAACTTCACCGTGTGCTCCGCGAAGACGTTCAGGAAGCGATCCTCCGTGCCGATCAACTTGGCGGGCTTCACGATCGTCGCCTCCGGGAACGCAGCCTTCACCGCCGCGTCGCCCTCGGCCTTCGTGCGGAAATACTTCGAGGGGTGCGTGAGGGACGCGCCCAGCGCGGAGACGTGCACGAGCCGCTTCACGCCGACGGAGGCGCAAATCTCCGCGAGCCTCGCCGGGAAGTCCACGTGCACATCCTCGAAGGAAAAATTCCGCGTCTCCCACTCGCGCCCGACCATGTTCACCACCACGTTCGACCGCTCGACCGCGAACTTGATCGCGTCGTCGTCGCGGATGCTGTAGTCGAGGTTCACGATCTGACCGAGGTCGCCCATCACCTTGAGGTGCTGGCGCGCGTTCTCGTTACACCGCGTCGGGAGGATCATCTTCGAACCGCTCTTGGCGATGTGATTCACGACGTACCGCCCGAGCATGCCCGTGCTGCCGAACACCGTGGACGTGATGCCGCTGAGCGAGAAGGAACGAACAGGGGAGGACGCGAGGAACGCGAGTGAGGAGCGGGGCGCGGGTCAGCGTCTCGACGCCCGCGAGAGGGAGGGAGGGCGCGAAAGCGCGACGCCGACGGAACGCGCGACGGTCCGCGCGGGGGGCGACGATCGCGACCGCGGGAGAGACGTTGTGCGGTGTTAGGGTTCCCGAGGGGCGCGTCCGTGCGCGAGTCGCGAGCCGGGGCGCACCTGACGGAGGAGCGACCGCCCGTGCCCCTGTGCTCGTACGTCACGGGGAGGGACGACATGTCTTGCGCGAACACCTGAGGCGGAAGACGCGGAGTGAGACGGGGGACGGAGGGTCGGTCAGCGCGCCGGCCGATCGGGACGAGGGCGATGGCGACGAAAAACAAGCCGCGCGGGGCGAAATCCGTCGAGCACCGGACGCACCTTGTTCGCGTCCAGAGTCCGACGCGCGGACTCCACCGCCGCGGCGGTGGCCCCGCGGGGCACAGCCCGCTGAAGCTGCCTGGCCGACAGCATCCTCGCGCCCGTCGCTGTGCACGAACGCCGCGCGAACAGAGCGTGAAAGCCACGCCGAGGGTAGGGCGTCCAGTCCGTGCTGCGTATGCCGCCCAGTCTGATGACACGGCCGGCGATCGGAATCGTCCGGACGATCGGACTGCCGCGCCGGGTCGACTTAGCGGGAATGAGTCGTCAGTGATGCGGGCACATTTTTTTTTCTTTCGTACTTTCGAAAGTGTCACGTAGGCTACGCCATCGGGTATCGCGTTCCCGGCGGCACTCGTTCGCGGCGGCACTCGTTCGCGGCGGCACTCACGGTCGGCTTCACTCCGGCTTCTTCCTCTTTTTCTTCTCCTTGATTCCGTTCTTGTACTGCGACTTGACGACGGACCCGTGGTGCACGAGCTTGACGTCCAGCGGCGCGTCTTTGAACGTCTCGAGCGCGGCGTTGACGGCGTCGACGATCCACTCGACGCGGTTCCCGAACGCGCCGCCCCCGAGCGCGGTGAGAAAGACGGGGACCCTCTCCGTCTTCCTCTCCCGGGCGATGGCCGCCGCCGCCGCGAGCGTCGCCTCGTACGCGGCGTTCAGCACCATCCTCGCGAAGCCCTCCCACTCGCCGCTCGGGACGCACTTGGCGTACGCGACGGGCACCGCCGACGCGTACACCTGCGCCACCCTGTGCGCGGCGGGCGGCTTGACGCTCGTCTCCCAGTGCACGCCCACGCGGAGCGCGAGTTCGCACTCGCGGCGAAGCGCCGCGTCGGACGCGAGCTTCGCGCTCAGCGCACCCATCGGGCTCGCGGGACCTTTGACGCCGCCGCCGCGGTAAAGATTCGAATCCGGGGGCAGCAGCTTCCCGTCCGACGCGAGGGGGAGGGCGTAGCCGTTCTTCATCTTCCAAGGGACGGGGGGCGCTCGGGCTCGGACGACGGCCGCGACGCCGGCGAGGCAGTCGATCTGCTCGCCGCCCTGGCCGCGCGCGCGGTCCGGGCCGGCGAAGTAGTTCCTGAAGACGGTCCCCGCCGGGCACGCCAAAGCGCACTTCGGGCCCTGCGTGTTGTCGTGGAAGTAATTCGTCACCCCAGCCTTGGGGGTGACGTTCGGGCCCACCATCTCGAGACAGTTGAACTGCGAGGCGGCCTGGAACACCGCGCCCGCGTTCGAAGCGTCGCGGATCAGGGACTCCACCCCCACCGGGTCGGCGAGGTGCGCGAACCGCACGCCCCCGAGCGACGACGCGGGCGCGTCGGGGTCGGACCCCCGCGCGCGATCCAGGAGCTCGGCGAGCGTCGGCGTCTCGAAAGCGCCCACGAACATCTTCCCGCCCCCGCTCGACGCGGGCGCGGACGCGCAGAGCAAGTACCCGTCAGAGGTCATCTCGAACCGCGCGCGCGTCGCGTCGTACCCCGAGCCCGTCGACTCGGAGAAACCGAAGAGGTCATCGAACCACATCGCGCGTCCCGCGCGCGGAAGGTGGGTATGCCGGAAAAGGCGCCCGGGGAGCGTTTGTCGTCGGAGTGTCGTCTATAAAAAATGTTAACAATTCGTCGTCCGCGCCGCCCACGGTTCTCTCATCATCCCCCCCGCGCGTCGGCGGCCAACGCCTCGCGCGCCGCCTCCCTCGCCGCCTCCACGGGCCTCACGTCGAACGCGCGAAGCCTTGGGATGGGCTCGACGAGCGTCTTCGTCGCCCTCCCCCCGATCGTCACCGTTCGCGTCGACCGCTCGGGCGCCGACTGCGCCCCGAACGCCGCCGCGCCCGCGTCAAAAAAGTCGCGCTCGCCCGGCGCGGCGTCGAACCTTTTGTAGTTGAGCGCCACCCCGAAGAGCATCTCGTCCAGCCTCGCGGCTCGGCCGACGGCGGCGAGCAGGGGCCACCCCTCGCGCTCGCTCACGCTCTGCGCGGCGTACCCCCTGAGCGCGTGCGTGGCGAACCCGCCGCCGGATCCCGGCGGTCCGTCCGGGTCGAGGTCGACGCTCGCGAGCCTCGCGGTGACGCGGCCGTGCCGCCGCGCGAGCGCCGTCGCCGCGGATTTGACGTCGGGCGTCAATAAAGCCTCCCCCGCGGCGCCGGCGATCCAACACTCCGCCTGCGCGGACCCGTCGCACAACATCACCCCCGCCTCCGCCTCGAACCCGCACGCGGCGTGCGCCGCCGCCTCCGCCGCGGCGGGCGTCGCGAACGCCCCCGGCGGCGGGCGACACCGAGCGCACCCCGCCGACGCGCTCGGCGCCGACGGATCCAGCGACGGGTCCAAGGGCGACGAGTGAAAGGGACCCTCGGTTTTCGCCGCCTCTCGCGCCGCGGCCGCCGCCTCTCGCGCCGCGTTCGCGGCGCGCGCGCCCATGGAGCCGGCGTCACACCCGCACGTCCGGCACGCCCACCGAACGGTCAGGAGCGTTACGTGCGCGACCCTCGCGCGCACCTCCCACGCGCGCCGGTCCACCGCCCCCGCTTTCGCGCCGATCCGCGCGCCGCGAGCCACCTCCGCGAGCGTCACCCGCGGAGGAGGACCGAGGAACGACGAACGCACGCGTCCCTCGCGGAGACGATGCTCGTCCCTCGAAGGCCTCTCGAAGTCGCGTTCGAACCGTCCCGGATGATCCGGGTGGTTCACGCCTCCCGAACGCGTCTCGTCGCGACCCCTTGGTCGTCCGAGATGCTCCGTCGCGAACGTGTCTCGCGCGCTCTCGAGCACCTCCACCCGGGTCTGCCTGGTGAACTTGACGTACGGCGCGCACGCGGCGGAGACGCACCGCAGGGCGCCGCGGACGACCACCGTCGCGCCCGCGCCCGCGCCCTCGGGGATGCCCCCCGCGGCCTTGAGCTCGTGCGCGTACGCGTCGACGGTGGACCCCGCGCCGCCGACGAGACGAAACACGAACTGCCACCCGCCGCCGCCGTTGCGGTCGGCGACGTACTCGTCGCGAACCACGCGCGCGACGAACGCGGGCGCGACGGCGGGCGGCGGCGGCCACCGCGCGCGCGAGGACGATATAGGCCCCGGGGGAGGAGGACCCGCGGGAGACTCACCGCCGTCGATGGGACCACCGCCGATTCGAGCGTCGCGCGCGCCGCCGAGCGGCGCGGGGGACGCGCCGCGGTGCCACCCGCCGCGGCCGCCCCGGGGCGTCCACACCAGCAGGTCCGAGACGTCGAGGAGAGGTGCGCGGTCGTCGAGGCTTTCTTCGCGAGGACGAGATCCCGGGAGAGAAGAAGTGTTGTCGGGTGGTTCCTCGCGGGGTCGCACTCGCGCCGCCGCCCCGCTCGGAGGACCGCTCGGATCCGCGCGGCTCGACGCGACGTCCCGCGCGCGCACGCGCAACACGCACCTCGGCGCGAGAAGCGCCGGGGGGATCGCGGCGGCGGCGCCCGGGCCCGCGCGGCGGGACTCGCGCGACCCCTCGACGACGATGCGCCACCGCGTCGCCGCGATCATCGCCCCCGGGGTGAACTTCGTCGCGTCGAACGCCGCCGACGCCGACCAGTCGCCCGGATCGTCGGCCTCGCCGTCGGGCGCAATCTCGAGCGCCATCTCGCCCGTGTCGTCCACCGCGCGGAGGCGAACCGGTCCCGGGCCCTGTCCCGCGCCTTTCCGCGCCCCTCCGTTCGACCTCGTCTCCCCGCGCTCCTCCGCGACCCACGCGAGGAGCACCGCGCCCTCGCCTCGTTCGGTCGCGGCGTCGTCGCGAGACTCCGCGCCGCGGCCGAAGAGTTCGCCGCCCGCGAGCACCGCGCGATCCGTCGCGACGGCGCCCGCCGCGGCGCCGAACGGAATCGCCGACCGCGCGAAACCGCTCGAACCCCCACCCCCGTTCCCCGTCCCGAAACCGCTCGCTCTCGCTCTGACCACCTCTTCGCACCTCGCGTCGAACGCGGCGACGGCGGCTCGCGCGACGTCGCGGAGCGCGGGCGCGGTGGGCGCGGGCCTCTCGAAGCCGCCGAGTCCCTCCGGGAGGAAAAACTCTCTGTACAGCGTGGCGGACGCGCGGGACCGCGGCGGGGCGCCCGGGGACCCCTCGCCGGAACCCCACGAGCGGACGAGCTGGTCTCGCTCCTCCCACGCGCGCTCCGCGTCTTCGCGCCCGCCCAACCCCGCGAGCCGCGCGAGCGCGTCCTCGACGTCGAACGCGCGGTTCCCTCGAGGCTTTTCGTCGAGAGACCCCGTCTCGTCGCTTTTCGTCGGGCGTTTCTTCGTCCCGAACGCGACGTTTTCGGGCGCGTCGGCTCGCAACGCGTTGGAAGGCCCGGCTTCGTTTTCTTCGTCCCCCGGGACGTCTTCGCTTCCGGAAAGGTCGCTCGCCGCTTCCGGATGGTGGACAGTCCCGGGATCCTCCCGCCGCCGGCGCTTGTTGCTTCCGAGAAGAAGCCTCGCCGCGACCCCGCGCCGCGCCGGGTCGTCGACGTCGAACTTCTTCGCGAGCGCCGCCGCGAACGCGCGGAGCCGCGCCGCGGACGCGAACCCGCGCGACTGGCACCGGTCCTGCAAAACGCTCGAGCGCAAAAATCCGTTCGGACCGCGCGTCGCGACGCCGAACAGCGCCGGCGGAGGCGTGTCGAACGGCGAGAGCGCCGCGACGCGAACGCGCGTCCGCACGCACGCCCCCACCGCCGCGAGCGGGGCGAGGTGGCCGAGCGAGGCGAGGCGGCGGGGGTCGTCGCTCGGCGGGTCCCCGAAAAAATCCGCCGCCGCCGTCCCCGCGTCGTCGCTCTCGTCCCGGCGCCACACGGGGTGCGCGTGGGTGATGACGACGGCGGCGCCAGCGCGCAGCGTCGGGAACACCGCCCCGCGCGCGGGCGCGGGCGTCGCCGCGTGCGTCATGAGAAGCGGGACCCCCGCGACGGCGGCGGGCGAGGCGACCAAGACGACGCCCGCGCCGGTCTCGTCCGGCGCGCGCGCGACAAACGCCTCGAGCCGGCTGAGCGTTTTCCCCGCCGCGCACGCCGCGCACGCGCACGAAGGCGGACCGGGGGAGGATGAACCCGGGGGGGACCCGCTCGAACCGCGTTCCCTCGGCGTCACCGTCGTCGCGGCGGTGGCGGCGGCGAGGCGGATCTCGGTCGACGCGGCGGCGTCGGAGGGAGGCTCGCGCTCGAAAAAGTCCGCCGCGACGCGCGTCTTGCGGAGGTTCGTCACGCGCACGCACCCGCCGCAGACCTTCGTCGTCCCGCGGCGTTCGCCGTCCCCGAGCGCGCCGTCATCGTCGTCGTCGTCGTCGCGGTCGCGCTCGAACGCCGTGAACTCGCCGCCCGCGGCCGCTCCGAAGAACGGTCGCCACCGCGCCGACGTCTCGCCGTCGAAGACGAGCCGCCCGCCGAGCCGGTCCGCCTTGGGTCCCTCGGCGTCGACGCCGCGGCCGCATCGCGGACAGGGCCCGAGCTCGACCATGAAGAACCGCGAGGCGGGTTCGTCCCGCGCCTCGTCCCCGGGGTACGTGATGAGAGGGCTCACCGCGACGACCGCTCCCGCGAGGGCGACGCGGGCGGAAGGCTTCGGCGGCGCCCTCGCCGGCGCGGTGGCGTCGGGCGCGGGCGCCATCGCGGGCGACTCCCCTTCGAAGTCTTCGGGCTCGAGCGGGACGAACGACCGAACCTCGATCGCGCGGGGCGGGGCGTCGGAGGGTTGTCCCTCGGAGGAAACGAATCCTCTCGTCGGCAGCGTCCACGCCTCGGCGAGGACGACGCGGCCGAGGAGCCTCGCGTCGGGGAGCGCCCCCGCGACGTGCGTCGGGGCGGCGCCGGTGGCGTCCACCAGAAAGAGGCCGGAGACCTCCGACCGAGGGTCGTCGCCCGCGGGGTCCGCCAGCGACCGCGCGGGCGCGAGCTGGAGCCGACCGACGAGCGCGAGGGGCGCGAGGGGCGGTAAGCGCGGCGGTTCAGGTTTAGGTTCAGGGGGGCGGGTTTGACGCGCGCGGTTCAGGGGGGCGGCGCGCGTCGCGGCGTCTTCGTCTTCCTCCTCGGCGTGGCTCCGCGTCGAGCGCGACCTCGACCAGAGCGTCTCGAGGTCCGAGCGACACGCGCGGAGGGTCTCGAGCTCGGCGATCGAGACGAGGCGCGATCCGAGCGGGAGCGCCGGGAACGGCGGGTCGCGATCCGACGCGACCGACGCGGGGCGCGCTCGAGACGCGGCGCGGACGAACGCGGTGCCCAGATTCGGCGTCGCGCGGGGGGGTCCCGGTCCCGAGGAGGACGGGTCCGAGGGACCGTCCCTCGGGACGAGCCGCCGGAGGTCGCGCACGAGCGTCGCGAGCCAACGCTCCTCCGCATCTGCGTCGGGGGCGCGGGGTGGGGGTGGGTTCGGTCGGCGAGGGTCGGGCGGTCGTGCCGCGGCGGGAGCGAGAGGATCCGAACGCGCGCGAGGGAAGGAACGCGCGAGATCCGAACGCGAACCCCGAGGGCGGGGAGGGGACGCACCCGTGAGCGGCGCTCCGCCGGCGCGCCTCCGCGCTTCCGCGCGCGTCGCCGCGAGGACGGCGTCATCGGCCTCCAGCGTCATCGGGAGGGGCGACGACCGGAGGTGTCCCGTCGCCGCGCCCCCTCCGAGTGAGAGCCTCGCACCGTCTATCATACTAGACTACCTGCTCTACAAGTAGGGTGCCAAGTTTTTTTTCATCAGGTGCCCAGGCGTGATCGTCATTTCGAACCGAGGCGCGCGCGCCACTGCGCCGCGCGTCAAGGTCTCGTCAGATCTGACGCGGCATCGCCGACCCGCCAGAAGCTGACCCGACGCGTCCTGCGAGGGTCTCCCCCGCCACCCCCCTTCCCCCACGTCACACTCGATCGCGCACCGCGGGTCTCTCGCCGCTCGTCGGCCTCGAGGTCGTCGCGCCCCCGCGTCCTCTCATCCGCGTCCTCGCTCGTGGGCGCGGGGAGACCGCTTCGCCACCTGCGCGCGCCCCCCCCCCCCAACTATCCGAAGGCCCCCCGGGCGCTCGTCCATTTCGAACGCCACCCCGCGTCGGTGGGGTATTCGGGTGTCGTCGCCCGCGCGGTTCGGGGTTCGGGTTCGGGCTGTTCGTCGCGCGATGCCGACGCGCATCCGCGAGATGACGATCCCGCACCTGGGTTTCGTCGGCGGTCTGCTGTACGCCGTGCGCAAGGCCGGCCGCGCCCCCCCCGAGCCGCCGGAGTACCTGCGCTGCCCCATCACGCAGGAGCTCTTCCGCGACCCGGTGATCATGTCCCAGACCGGGTACACGTACGACCGCGACGCCATCGAGCGGTGGCTCCGGCAGAAGAGCCCCCCCACGGACCCGAGCTCGAACGTGGAGCTGTACACGACGCAGTGCGTCCCGAACTGGGCGATACGCGACGCCGCGAACGAGTGGTGCGCGGCGAACGGCGTCAAGGCGCTGGCGACGCCCGAGCGCGCCACGCGCGCGCTCGCCGGCGGCGCCAACGCGAGGGACCTGAAACCGCACCAGGCCGCCTCCAGGCGCGGGTTCGGACGCGGCGGCACCCTCAACGGCACCCTGGACGGCACCCTCGCGGGCGTCGGGTCCGCGGTGTACGAACTCCTGGTCACCCTCGCGAGCACCGGTCTCTTTGTCGTGAGCGTCTACGCGCAGCGCGCGGTGCGGCGCCTGGGCATCCGGCCCTCCGTCGCCGCGCACGTCGCCGCCCTGGCCTCGCTCGCCTTCGCGTGCGCGTTCGTCTCCGGTTGCCTGATCGTCGTGGAGACCATCATCCAGGGCTCGCACGTCGCCGCGGCGCTGACCGGAACGCTCGGCGCCCTCTTGGTCGCGGGGCCCGCGCAGAACCTCGCGTGGTGGGTCGGGATATTCGCCGTCGTGTGGTTCTGCAACGGGGGGTTCGTCGACCCCATCGGGGCGGACCGCGCGAGGAGAAGGGCGCGGAGGGAGCGCGCGCCGGGGGGGCGAGGGGCGGAGGGGAACGCGGGAGGGCGCGGGGAGGGAAGGGAGGGGGGGAGGGAGCTTCAGGAGCGGGGGAGAGGGTTCGGGTTCGGGTTGGGAAGGAGAATCGCGCGAAGGCGAGGGTGAGCCGAACGGCAGCACGGCGCGTATTTGAACGTGTGTGCGAGACGAGTCTGAACATTTTGACGGTGATGAATCGCCGAAACGAAAAAATTTGGAGGGTGTTTCTTCGTTCTCGCGAGACCCGGACGCGATTCGCGAGTCGTGCAAGTGCTTGCCCGCAACTGTTGCTGAGATGCCGCGTCGGTTGCCCGGTCGGCTCCGATTTTTTCTCCATTTCCGAGCCGTTGCCACGGTGTTGCGACGATGTGTCGTGCTTCGCGCGAGCCGCACTCCTCGCGGCGCACGATGGCGTACACGGTCGCCGGCGCGACGCTTCGCGCGCCCGCCTCGGCGCGCGCGACGCCGCGTCTCACTCCGGTGGTTCGGCTCGGCGCGACCGCGCGCGCGCGGAGGGGCGCCCCCGGCTTCGCCGCGCGCGCGGCGGACTTCGGGGCGTGTTCGCTCGCCTCCTCCTCCACGCATCTTTTCGGACGCGCCGGGGTCTCCGCCTCGACCCTCGCCGCCTCCGCGCTCGCCGACCACCGCCCCGGCGGGTACGCGCTCCCGCCGCTCATCCCGCACGCGCGCGGGCGCGCCGTCCGCTCCCGGGCGCTCGCCCTCGGCCGCGACGACGCCGACGGCGGCGACGAGACCGCCTCGGCCGCGTCGGACCCCGCGACGGACGCGGCGTCGCGCGACGGCGGTTCGACCGCGGAGTCCTCCTCCTCCTCCTCCGCCGATGAGGACGCGTCGAGGGACTCGTGGCATCGGTTCCTCTCCCGCACGACCTTCGTCGTCGGCGCGATGGTCGTCGTGTACAGCGCCTCGACGCCCTACCCGGTGAACGACGGCGGTCGGTCGTTCGCGACGGCGCTGGCGAAGCGCCTCGGCGCGGTGGCGGCGGCGCGCTGGATCGCGCGAAAGCTCGTCGACGCGCGGATCGTACGATCGCTCGCCGAGGCCGCGGGCGCGAGGGTCGGGGTGACACTCCGCGCGGTGAGAGCGGCGTTCGCGAGGGACGCGCGCGGGAGGGACGCGGAGGGGCGCGCGGCGACGCTCGGTTCGGTGCTCGCGGCGACGGTTCGGCGCGCCAAGGCGAAGTACGACGCCAACCCGCGCGGGATTCTGCTCATCCCCGTCGTCGCCGCGTTCGTCGGGTGGTTCACCAACTGGCTCGCGGTGAAGATGATATTCTACCCCATCGGATTCGTCGGCGTGCCGATCGCGCAGATGGTGGAGGGGTACGAGTACGGGTATCCCATCTTGAACCCGCTCGGTCTCGTCGGGTGGCAGGGCATCGTCCCCGCCAAGGCGGCGCAGATGGCGCACACGATGGTGACGATGGTGACGACGAAGCTCATCGACGTGCAGGAGGTGTTCCTGCGCCTGAGCCCGAACAAGATCGCGGATCTCCTCGCGCCGGAGGTGCCCGCGATCGCGCGGGAGGTGGCGGACGCGATGGGGACGCCGAGGTGGGCGGCGAATCTCGGCGAGCGCGCGCTTCCGTCGCAGTGCGGACCGCTCCTACGGTCCATCGACGACGCCGTCCATCGGTACCTCGCCGGCTTCGTCGAGGTGCTGCAGAGGGAGACGCACCGGGTCGTAGATCTGAAGGAGCTCGTGGTGCGGGAGATGTGCGAGGATAAGTCGACGCTCGTGCAGCTGTTCCAGCGGTGCGGCCGCGAGGAGCTCAAATTTCTGACCAACAGCGGTTTGTGGTTTGGTTTTCTGCTCGGCGTCGCGCAGGCCCTGTGCTGGCTCGTGTACGACAACCCGTGGACGCTCACGATCGGGGGCACGATCGTGGGCTTGCTCACCAACTGGCTCGCGCTCAAGTGCATCTTCGAGCCGATCGAGCCGCACTACTTCTTCGGCGGTCGGCTCAAGATCCAAGGCTTGTTCCTGCAGCGCCAGCACGAGGTGAGCGGCGAGTTCAGCGACCACCTCGCGAAGGAGGTGTTGACCTCGGAGAAGGTGTGGAAGAACATGCTCGAGGGCGAGCGGAGCGAGGCCTTCACGGACGTGCTGCGGGAGTACACGAGGGACTTCCTGAGGCGCGAGGCGCAGGACGTGGGCGGGCGCGGGATCGCGTTCGGGGGGTGGGGCGGCGAGCACGACCCGGCGTTTGTCGACGCCGTCGTCGCCGCGGTGAAGAGCCGCCTCGGCGAGCACGTCGCGGGGCTGCACGCCTACACCGACGCCGCGCTCGGGCTTGAGGCGCTCATGCGCGAACGCATGGCGCTCATGACCCCGAGCGAGTTCGAGCGCGTGCTGCACCCCATCTTCGAGCAGGACGAGCTGACGCTCATCCTCAGCGGCGCCGCGCTCGGCGCCCTCGCGGGGTTCGCGCAGCAGGTGTACACCGTCGCCGTCGCCGACGAAGACGAAGAGACGAAAAGAGAGGAAGAGGACGTCGCGACGGAGGAAGAGACGCTCGAGACAAACGCCCCCTCGGTCCAGATGATGGCGACCGAGTCATCGACCGAGGCGGAGCGGAACGGGGAGCGGAAGAACGGGCACGCGACGGCGAGCGCCGCGAGCGCCCTCGGCTTTTCGGAGCTTTTGGCGGAGAAGAAGAAGAAGAACGGTTTCGCGACGGTTTCGTCGGCGACGGAGACGAAAACGACCGCCCGGAGCGCGCGCGTCTCGGAGGAGACGACGACGTCCGTCACCTCTCGTTCGGACCTCTCGTTCGTCACCGAGACGACGACGCGGAAGAACGGGGTGGCGATCGAGCACGCGGAGAGCGAGCTGGAGACGCGGGCCAGGCGCGAGGCTGCCGCGGCGATGGCGGAGGCGCGCGAGTCGGCGGAGGCGCGGAAACGAAAGATGGAGGCGGAGGCGAACGCGGAGGCGGAGGCGGAGCGGTCCATGCGCGCGTGGCCGACGGCGAGGTCCAGGAACTCGGCGCCGTTCGTGTGGACGCCGAGAGGCGACGAGGACGCGTGACGAGGGCCCGCGGAGTGTCGCGAGGGGGTGAGTTATAGGAGCGACGGCGAAGGAGTATCATGATATTATCACATTTATAGGCCACATTACCTCTGTCGCGTCGCGTCGCTCGACGCGTCGTACGCGACGTCGTCTTTCTTCGACGACTTGGCGCGTAAACCGTCGCTCGCGAAATCTACCCGCACGGCGGCGCCTCGGTCGTGAGCCGGAACGAATCCACGACCGTTCGCACGCCCGCGACGGCGTCTTCGCTCGCGTCCCCGCTCGACGACACGCGCACCGTCCTCGCGAGGTTATATTTCTTCGCCTCCGCCCCCTCGCGACACGCGCACGCCGCGAGCTCGACCCACCTCGTCGCCCGCCCGCCCTTCCCGCCGCCCGAAAAAGAAGCGACCCCCTCGGCGACGTACGCCGCGCCGCCGTCCACGGTTCGCGTCTCCGTGACCTCCCCGCGCCGCGCGCCGGCGATGCGGTCCCCGAACGCCTCCGCGCTCGGATACAGCGACGCGAGCCCCTCGGCGCCCATCGTGAACACGGGCTCGAGCGATACCGACGCCGCCGCGACGGCCGCGTTCGGGGGATACACCAAGAGGCGACCGGTCGACCGAGGCGACGCCCCGGGCGCGTCCTCGCGAACCGTCCACCCACGCGGGAGGTCGAACCGGAACCCGTCGCCGACGTACGAGTCAAAAGACGCGGAAGAAGCTAAGGCGTCCTCTTCGTCGTCCTCTTCGGCGGCGGACGCGCCTCGCGGCTCGCGCGCCCCCCAAACGTCGCCGAACGCAAAAACCGCCGCGGCGCCCGCGAGGGTCGCCCTTCGCCCCGCCCCGCCCCCGCCCCCGCGTCTTTCGTTCGCCGCGCGTCGCGCGAGGGACATCGCCGCTTCCGGCGCGAGGTCGCACAGAGCTTCGTTCGCGCTCGGGTTCCACCCGACGAGCGCGTTTTGCGCGTCGTTCGGCGAGGGGTACGTTCGGCGGTGCGCCTCCAGGTCCGCCTCCGGGATGCCGCTCTCCGCCATCGCCTCCGCGAACTTCGCCTCGCCGTACGACCTCGAGCCCGAGACGAACGACGCGATCTGCGCCGTCGACGTGCGCTCGAGCCGAGTCGCCTCCCACCGACGCAGAGTCGCGACGAGAGAGGCCGAGACGTCCGCCGGATCCGACGGTGACGATCGCGCGAGTACTCCCCTTCCCGTCGCGTCCTCACCCTCATCCTTCCCCCGGGACCCTCGGAAAATACGCTCGTCGAACCCCGCGGCGGTTTGGCTCGCGCCCGCGAGCGCGACGGCGAGCTCGGCGGCGTCCTCGAGCGCGAGGTTCGCGCCCTGTCCGAAGCTCGGGATGACCGGGTGCGCGGCGTCCCCGAGGAGTACGATCGGGAGGCCTTCGAGCGCCGCGTTCGCTCGTTCCGGCGTGAGCGGGGGTCGGTCGAGGACCCTCGACGAGTAGAATCCCTCCGGCGGCGTCGCGTCGAGGCACGCCAGGACGTCGGGGTAGGCGGCGAAGGTCGCGCGGCACGCCCCCCTCGGGTCCGCGGCCGCGTCGCCCGCGATGCCCTCGTCCAGACACCCCGCGGCCCAGTACATCTCACCCCCGCCGACGTCCATGTAGCACACCGTGCGCCCGACGGCGGAGTCCTTCGAGGCCTTCAGCGCGGTGGCGCCCTCGGGGCAAAACGAAGGAAATGTTCGAGATCTTCGCGTAGAAAAATCGCCGACGCGCGACGACGCGGAGGACGTATCGTTACTCCCCCTCCGGTCGGATCCTTCTCCCGCCGAGTCCTTCTCCTCCACCACCGACCCCGCGTCCACGATCCCGCGCCAGATCACGCGGCCGTTATCGCGCGGCGCGCCGTCCCCCAGCACCGCCTCGCGGACCGCGGATCGAACGCCGTCGGCGGCGACGAGGAAGTCCGCCTCGAAAAAAATTCGCTCGTCTTGGGGCCCGGAAACCGGGGAGCCGAGCGCCGATGAGCCCGTCGCAGTAGCCGTCGGGTTGGGCACCGCCGACCCGTCCCGGCGCTCGAACGCGCACCGAACGACCCTCGACCCGTCCGCGCGATCGACGGCCGACACCGACGCGACCGCCGCGTCGAGGACGATCGCCTCGGGCGGTAAGAAGGACGCGAGCGCGGCTTGGACCGCCGCCCAGCGAATGCACACGAGCCCCGCGCCGTGGCGCGCGCGCAACGCCGCCGGCGCCGCCGCGCCGACGAGCGACGCGAAAGCGGACGAGATCGCGTCGAGGAATCGTCCGGCGAGGGAAGAAGAAGCGCCGCCGCCGCGAGAAGCTTCCTCCGACTTCTCCTCCGAAGCAGCGTCCGAAGCGTTCGTCTTCTCACGGTCGTCGACGATCCCCAGGCGCATGGCGGAGATGACGCGACCGCGCGACGCGACCTCGGCCTCGACGTCCGGCCCGACGCACCGAAGCGCCTTGAGTCCGTTCGGCCAGAGCGCGATGCCGGTGCCCGCGTTCGCGTCCAGGGCGGTGGCGCGCTCGAACACCCGAGCGTCCACGCCGACGCGGCGCAGGGCGACGCACGCGGCGAGGCCGCCGATGCCGCCGCCGACGATGATCGCGGTCAGGGGGCGGGGGAACGGGGGAGGGGGCGGGGAGGCGTCGCCGGACGACGTTTCGTCGGAGGACGCGACGACGACGCTCCCGATCGGAGGGCGACCGCGCGACGCGCGGCGGGGCCGCGGCGCGGCGCGCGGCGGCGCGAGCGGCGCGGGCGCGACGGAAGGAAACGACGCGCGCATCCGAGGATCGGTCCGCGGGGCCGGAGGACGCGCCTCGAGGAGTGCGGACGCGGGAGACGTCGCGGAGTCGGGACGCGGGATCGCCTCGTCGTTTTTCTCGTCGACGCCGCTCATCGTCACATCATCTTCGAGCATCGTCTCGTCGTCTCCCCTGCGCCTCGTCATCGTCGATGAAGTGACGGTGCCGCCCTCGGAAGACGAAAACGCGTCGTCGCGGTCCTCCGCGGTCGTTCCCCGCGCGCGCGCGTCCCACCCGGGATGCGCGATCGCGCGGGCCCGCCCAAGCCCCTGACGAAGGGGGAGAAGAAGGAGCGCGATCCCCGCTGGATCCCGGCGTGGACCCCCGGGCAGGCTGTTCCAGCGCCGCGCCCTTTCACCCCGCCGCCCCCGATTGTGCCGCGCCCGCCGAAACCGCCGCCCGCGTACGTGCCCTTCGTCCCCGATTCGCGATCGCGCCGCGTGCTGGAGGCGTGCCCGTCGCTCATCCCGCACCCCCCCCTGGTCGCGTTCGCGGCGCACCGCGCCGGGCTCTCGTCCACCCCCGGCGACGCCGCGGACGCCGCCGCCGAGACGCACGCGCTCGTTCGCGCGGCCCTCGCCGATTTGCGCGCTTCGTTCCTCGCGGGGCATGACGTCCCGGGGCCGACGCGAAACGGCGGTTTCTCGCGCGACGCCCTTCGCGCCGCGCTCGTGGAGGACATCCTCGCCGGGGACCGGGGCATCGTCGGCCGAGACGCGAGCGATTCCGCCCACGAGGCGGCGGCGTTGAGCGGCGCGTTCGACCCCGAGCCCGCGAACCCGCGCACCGGGTCGGGGGACCGAGCCCAATCCGGGTGCGCGCCCGCGCCGACGCGCCCGGCGTGCGTCCGCCTCCTCTCGTCGTTTTACCGCGAGGGCGCCTTCGCCGCCCGCGTCGCGTCGGCGCTCTCCGGCGTCGCGTCCGCGCTCAGACGCTCGGGCGGGGTCACGCTCGGCGCGCCCAGGGTCGTGGATTTCGGCCTTCAGCGCGTCCCGAACGACCCACAACAGCAGCCTTCTCCTCGTTCGCGAACCTCCGACGAACGATCCCCGTTCGCGTCGTTCGTCAAAAAAGACCGCCTTCCGTTTTCCGACCCCGCGACGCTCCGCACGCGCGTCGCGACGCTCCGAAACGACGGCGACCGCGCGTGTTTGGTCCTCGCTGTTTCCGCCGCGCCGACGCTGACGCGCCTCGCGCGGCTCCGGTGCGACTTCCCGGGGATCGTGCGCCACCCCGCGGACGACGCGCCGGCGGACGAGGTGGAGTCCGCGCCCGTCGCGATCGCGCCGGGGGGCGCGCTCCAAATCGCCGTCGACGTCGACGTCGGCGCGCCCGAGGCGGCGGGAGATTTCGCGCTCTGGGTGCTCGCGGCGTTCGTGACATGCCCGCCGGGGTGAAAACCCGAGGACGGGCTGAGCGGGGCGCTGCGTGAGGACGAACGCGAGCGACCGGGTTTGAATCCTCTCGCGAAGACGTTCGCCTCACTCTCCGTCGCCGACGAGGACGGGTCCCTGGGGTTCGTCCCGGAGACGTCGACGGCTTCGAGCGTTCCGCATTCGGCGAAAAAAAAAAGGTCCGCCGAACCCCCGGGGTCGGAACCCCCCCCGCTGGGGTCGGAACCCCCGGAATCGTCGCCGACGCCTCGGATCCCCCCGTCGCGCGTTCGCGTGGTCGGCGCCAAGTGCGGGGGGCTGCTCGTCGGCGCCCCGCGGAGCGCGCTCGAGGCGCGCGAACTCCACGCGCTCGACGCCGAGACGCCAAAGTTCGTCCCGAAAAACCTCCGCGAGGCCTTCGACGACCTCCCCAGGCACACGCACGCCCCGATCGTCGGCTTCGACTCCCACGCCGCGCTCGGGCGCGAGCGGCACGCGTCCGGCTCCGGCGGCGGCGTGTTACTCGCCCCGCGCGTCGCGTCGGACCTCGGGTCGTGCCCCGCGGCGTACCTCGGGCCGCGCGGCGTGCACCTCCCCCGGCGGTTCTCGGAGGTGCACGCGGCGCCGCCGAGGCGCGTCGCGAGCGTGTCCCACCCGGGGGCGGAGGGGTGGGCGGACGGGGGCGCGCCGATCTTCGCCACCCGCGCGTACGAAGGCGACGCGGCGTGGGATCGCGTCGAGGAGAGCGTCGCGAGAGCGCTCCCGAGCCGATCGACCGAGGACGAGACGAGCGAGGACGCTTCTCCGAACGAGGTCGCTTCGGGGGAACCTTCGGACGCTTCGGGGGAAGAACCTCCTTTGGTCGCTTCGGGGGAACCTTCGGTCGCTTCGCGTGAACCTTCGGACGCCCCCTCGAACAACGCTCGCGCGCGCCGAGAGCTACTCCGGTGGGCTCGTCTCCTTCGCGTGGAGGAGCGGCAGCAGGCGATCGACGTCAGGCGGTACGACGCGCACTTCGCGACGCTGACGCGCGTCGCGGTGGACGACGACGACGCGTTTCCTTCGCTTCGGCACGCTTCATCGGCGTCGGCGAACCTCTCGGCGCCGTTCCGCGACGCCGCCTCTCGAGACCATCGTGCGCTCGGCGACTCGCTCTCCGGGGCGGTCCGCGCGTTCGTTCGCGACCCTTTCGACGCGTCCGGCGACGAAGACGAGGGAGACGACGGCGCGGCGTTCCGCGGACGCCTCCCGGAGCGCGCGTCCGACGTCGCCACCGCGGAGCGGCGGGCGGAAGAACGCCGCCGCGTCTTCTCGGGACGAGCGAACGACCACGCATCGGAGCACGAACCAAACGCCGCCGGGCGGAGCGTGGACGGGGGGTACCAGTACTCGAGCGCGTCGCTCCGGCGGACGTTCGCGGACCTCTACGCGCTGAAGGTTCCCGGGTTGGCGGAGGGGTTCCCCCCTGTCGCGCCCCTGGACGTCCTCAAACTCCGCGTCGCGGACTTCCGCCTTCCGGCGGACGAGGAGGCGGGACCGGGTTCCCCGAAAGGAAAAGGAAAAGGACCCCGCTGGTTCGAGGGGAAGGAGATCTGCGCGACGGTGGCGCGGACGATCCCGCGCCTAGAGACGGCGCTCGTGGCGATGCCGACGCACGCGTCGCGGCCGAGGGGGTGGGGGCGCGGCGCCGTCGAGACGTTCACGTGCCACGTCAGGTTCGCCGTCGACCACGCGTGGTTCAGGGCGCAGAGACTCGCCGTCCTCGGCGCCGCCCTAAACCCGGTCGCCATAAGGGCCCTCGGGGATATTAATATCCCCGGAGGCGAAGAGGAGAAACAACCGCAACCGCGGGAAACAACAGACCGCGATCATCGAGGCCCACCACCGGAGGCGTTCTTGACCGCGGACCTGAACGAACGCCAGCGAACGGTCGTCTCGGACGTCGTCGCGGGCGCCGCCGGCTTGAGCGCGCGCCCGAGCGCGCGCCCGAGCGCGTGCCCTCGCGCCCCCCCGTCGGGGTTCGAACCGCGATCCCCCGGCCACGACGCGGACGCCTGGCCATTACCTTCTCAAAGCGGCGGTCCTCCTCCTCCTCCTCCACCACCACCACCACCACCACCACCTCCTTCCCTTTCTCCCTCACCGCGGCCTCCGTACCGCGTGCTTGGCCCTCCCGGGACGGGGAAGACGGCGACGCTCGCGGCGGCGGCGGCGGCGGCGTTGGCGACAGACCCTGACGCGCGGGTGTTGCTCGTCGCCCCCGCGCCCTTCGCCGCGGACGTCGCCCTGTCCAGGCTCGCCGAACGCCTTCGAAGCCTTCGAAGCCTTCGGGG
>MDSW01161764.1_pt1 | contig 19781 bp, 22 predicted proteins | sample 811171 | NCBI WGS metagenome assembly MDSW01 (sample SAMN05326641, study PRJNA326480) | marine metagenome | isolation source: seawater | place: Atlantic Ocean: North West | collected 2012 | reverse complement strand
TTTTATTAATGATTCATAATGATGAATTGTTCCAGGGGTTATTCCTGTTCTTCTGCTTAATTCTTGTTGAGATATATTATTTTTCTCTCGAAATTCTATAAAATCTTTAGCTATTTTAGTTGGTGTTTTCAATCCTGAAAAATATATTTCAGATAAATTAAGAGCATCAATATCTAAAATAGATTCTTTTAAAATACAATCAATTTTACCTTTATTTTTATTTTTGGCAACTCTTAATATCTTTTCACCACTGTAGAGCATAAATTGATTTTTATATTTTAAGAGAATAGGTTTTTGTTGAGAAGCATTTCTTTTATTTACTAAATTCTTAATTGGATCAAGTTTATGAATTGGATGAGTTGGTTGGATAACAATATCATTTATTGAAATTTTCATGAGTCCCTCTTTATTTTTATTTATATCTAAATTTTCTTAGTTCTGAATTTCAATTTCAAAAATTGTCCTTGTTGGGAAATAATCATTCTTAAAATACTGTTAGTTTAGAATTTTTTACTTATAATAAACTGTATAGACTCAAATCAAACTTATTTTTTGAAAAATATTAAAAATAAAATACCCCCATATGTTTCATTTAAAACATTCCAAACTTTTTTGGAATTTTTGTCTGATGGAATGCCAAGCAGAATAGATAGAAGTATTTGGGTAAATAAGTTTTCTGGTTCTAATGGCACCCAAATCATGACTGCAATTAAATTTTTTAATTTGATTGATAACGAAGGAATTCCTAATGATGATTTCAAAAATCTTGTGTCACGAGACTTAGATCTACAAAAAAAAATATTTAGAAAACTTTTATTTAAGTATTATGAACCTATCTTTGACTTAGATTTGACTAAAGCAACAAGATATCAATTTAGAGAAGCTTTTAAAAACTTTGGTACAAAAGAAGGAGTGTTGATAAAATGTGAAGCATTTTTTATTCAAGCCTCTAAATATTCCAATATTGTTTTATCCACTCATATATTAGCAAGAAGGCATAATGTAAATATTTCTAATACTTCTGAAAAAAATAAACAAAAGCTTGCTAAACCTAAACTTTCTGATTCTATCGACGCAAAAGTTTCCTTAGATAAAAACATTAATGTTGTAAAGATTATTTTAGATAAATATCCAGATTTTGATCCTAATTGGCTTCCTGATGTACAGAAAGCCTGGATTGATTCTCTTACAAAGCTTTATGAAAGTTTGAATAAAAGTTAAAGAAAAAAGAGCTAGATAATACTAGCTCTTTTTTCTTAATAGTCTGGATTACATTCCCATATCCATACCGCCCATACCTCCACCAGGCATTCCACCAGGCATTGGAGCTTCAGGCTCTGGAACGTCTGTAATCAATGCTTCAGTAGTAAGTATCATACCAGCTACTGATGCAGCATTTTCTACAGCTGCTCTAGTTACTTTTGCTGGATCTAATATACCCATTGTAATCATATCTCCATACTCTCCAGTTTGAGCATCAAAACCATAATTTGTTTTTTTACTTGTAGAAACTTTTTCTAAAATTACTGCACCTTCAAATCCAGAGTTTTCAGCAATAACTCTTATCGGTTCTAATAATGCTTTCTTTAAAATTTCTACTCCAGTTTGTTCATCTGGATCTTCAAGCTTTACAGAGGAAAGAGCTGATGAAGATTTTATCAAAACAGTTCCTCCTCCTGGAACAATTCCAGACTCTACTGCAGCTCTTGTGGCAGATAAAGCATCTTCAACTCTTTGTTTTTTTTCTTTCATTTCAATTTCAGTTGCAGCTCCAACTCTTAGGATGGCTACTCCTCCTGATAATTTAGCTAATCTTTCCTGAAGTTTTTCTCTATCATAATCTGAAGTTGTTTCCTCTACTTGACTAGCAATTTCTTTCATTCTTCCTTCAATTTCTGGCTTAGAACCTTCTCCGTCTACAAAAGTAGTATCATCTTTTTTTACAACAACCCTTGCGCATTTTCCTAAGTCATCTAATGTTGCAGAATCAAGTTTTCTTCCAACTTCTTCAGAAACAACATTTCCTCCAGTTAATATGGCTATATCTTGAAGCATTGCTTTTCGCCTATCTCCAAAGCCTGGAGCTTTTACTGCAGCAACATTTATAGTTCCTCTAAGTTTATTTACAACAAGAGTAGCTAATGCTTCTCCTTCAACATCTTCTGCAATTACAAGTAATGGTTTTTTTGCTTGTAAAACTTTTTCTAAAACAGGCACAAGATCAGATACTGCTGAAATCTTACTATCTGTAATTAAGATATAAGGATTTTCTAAAACAGCTTCTTGTGTATCTGGCGCAGTTACAAAGTAAGGAGATAAAAAACCTCTATCTATTTGCATTCCTTCAACGAAGTCAGTTTCATAATCTAGTGTTTTAGATTCATCTACTGTTATAACTCCATCCTTACCTACTTTATCCATTACATCAGCAATAAGATTTCCCATTTCGTCATCATGAGACGATAGTGTTGCAACACTTGAAATCTGGTCTTTTCCAGAAACAGGAGTTGATTGACTTGATATTGACTCTCTAACAGATTGAATTGCTTTATCAATTCCTCTCTTAATAGCCATTGGATCTGCTCCAGCAGCAACAACTTTAAATCCCTCAGCTATGATTGCTTGCGCTAAAACAGTACTTGTAGTTGTCCCATCTCCTGCATCATCATTTGTATTTTTAGAAGCTTCTTTTAATAACTGAGCTCCCATATTTTCAAATGGATCGGCTAAATCTATTTCTTTTGCTATAGTTACTCCATCAGAATTAACTTGAGGAGGTCCAAATTTCTTATCAACTATAATATTTCTTCCCCTAGGTCCCAATGTAACTTTTACAGTATCTGCAAGAATATCTATACCTTCTTTTAATCTAGTTCTTGCGTCTGCTCCGAATTTTAAGTCCTTTGCTGGCATTTTATTTTTTCTCCATTATTCTTGTTTGTTTTAATTTTTTAAGACGTATTTTTTTAGCCTACTATAGCTAAAATATCAGTTTCTCTAACTATTAAGTATTCTTTTCCACCTTCGGAGTATTCTGTACCTGCATATTTTGAATATACAACTTCATCTCCATTTTTAACTGATAGAGATATTGTTTTGCCATCATCATTTACTCTTCCAGATCCAGCGGCAACAACTTTACCTTTTTGAGGTTTCTCTTTAGCTGTATCAGGAATAATAATTCCTCCTGAACTTTTGGAATCATCTTCTTCACTAGGTTCTATAATTATTCTATCGCCCAATGGTTTGAGTTTAAGTGCCACTTAATTGCCCCTTCCTTCTATGTTTAATTTCTAATAATAGTTCTATTAAATTATATATGTCTTGATTTATAATATTAACACCTTCTATTTTAGAAGATTTTGAGAGCCTGTCAAATAGAAAATTCTTTATATCAAAATAGAAACTATCTAGAAGTTACAGAACCTCCATTTATATTGATTGCTTGTCCTGTAATAAATCTTGCTCTATCAGTAGATAAAAATGCAATCAAATCAGCAACTTCTTCGTCAGTACCAACTCTTCCCATAGGTATATTTTCAGCTTTACTTTTCCATAAAGCTCCTCTGCCAAGAGGATCAAGTCTAGAAGTTTCAGTCATCCCTGGACAAACGCTATTAACTGTTATTTTATCCATTGCTAATTCTTTTGCTAAAGCTTGAGAAAAACCTTCTATTGCAAAATTTGCTGCATTATATGCACCCATACGAGCGCTACCTTCTTTTCCAGCTGAAGAAGATAAGTTAATAATTCTTCCTCCTGATTTTTGAGCAATCATTGCAGTTGCTGCATATTTTGAACATAAAAAAGAACCATAAACCTTTGTATTGATTACTTTTCTAAAAATTTCATTTTCAATTTCAACAATAGGGACCCTATCTTCTCCGTATGGAGAAGCAGCGTTATTTACTAAAATATCTAAGTTACCAAATGTTTCTAATGTTGAATTAATTAAAAATTTAACTTCTGATTCTTTAGTAATATCAGTAATAACTGTTTTTGCTAAAGAGCCTTCATCACGTACTTGTTCAGCTGTTGACTCTATATCTTTCCATCCAATATCTTTTTCATCTTGAGGAAATGTTTCTGGAGATTTTCCTGTTCCTGTGATGACAATATTTGCTCCTAGTTTAGCTAAAGCTACAGCAGTGGCTCTTCCAATACCCCTTAATCTTCCAGCGCCTGTAATAATCGCAGTCTTACCTTCAAGTTCTTTTTTCATTTATCACTTTTTTTGATTTTTATATACTTTTTCATAAAACAAAAGATAGATTTAACCTAATGCTCCATTATGGTTCCACCATTTAGATTTATTGATTGACCGTGTATCCAAGAAGCTGCTTCCGTACATAAATATACACAAAAATCTCCAACTTCTTCATCAGTTCCATTTCTACCTATTGGAGTATTAGCCGCCATTTTATCCCAATCGTCTCTGACAACATCCATTCTTGATGTATCTACAGCCCCTGGGCATACAGCGTTAACATTGATATTTTCAGAACCTAACTCTCTTGCCATTGATTGTGTCATTCCTATTATGCCAAAATTTCCTGCATTATACGCTAAAAAGTTTGCAGTTCCTTTTTTTCCTGCGCTTGAAGAAATATTAACAATTTTTCCGCCATCTCCTTGTTTTATCATGTGTTCTATTACGCCTTTTGTGCATAGAAATGTGCCAGTTAATTTAATATCTACTACTTTTTGGAAAACATTTTCGTCTAAATCTAAAATAGGAACTCTATCTTCAGCTCTAGCATAAGCAGCATTATTTATTAATATATCTATTCTCCCAAATTTTTTAATAGTTTGATCAATCATATTTTTTACATCAGATTTATTTGTTACATCAGCAATTATAGTTAGAGCATCGCTTCCTTCAGCTCTAATTAAATCTGCTACACTTTCAACGTCTTTCCATCCAATAGCTTTTTCATCTTCAGGATAGTTTTCAGGCTTTCTTCCTGTTCCTGTCACAACAACATCAGCTCCTAATTTAGCTAATGCTACAGCTGCTGCTCTACCAATTCCTCTTAACCGTCCAGCCCCAGTAACTATTGCTACTTTTCCTTTAAGTTCCTTTTCCATGATAACTCCAGTAATTTGCTAATATTTTTACTAATTAATTAAATTATTTATATTAACTAAAGAGGTTTCTATGTCATCAGTCAATATAGTAATGTGACCCATTTTTCTTCCTAACTTAATTTCTTCCTTGTTGTATAACTTAACAAAATGATTTTTTCTAGACGATATTTCATTTAAAATATCATTACTATTTTTTTTCATAAAAAAATCACCTAGTAAATTTTTCATTAAGGCAGTTTTATTTGGCACAGGTTTATTAATTTTTTCTCCAGAAATTATTTTTCCTAACATACCAAATTGTGATAATGAGTGAGATTCTATAGTTAAGTGACCAGAATTATGAGGTCTGGGTGCAATTTCATTAAATAAAATATTTTCATTTTTATCCACAAACATTTCTATAGCTATTATTCCTATTAATTCAATTTGTTCTATAAATTTGGTTGATAATTTTATAGCATTTTTTTTAATATTATTTGAAACTCTAGCAGGAAAAATTGAAATATCTAATATACCATTTTTATGTATATTTTCTATTGGTTCAAAATTAGCTATATTTCCATGAATATCTTTACCAATTATCACAGATATTTCTTTATTAAAATTTATTTTTTCTTCTATAATAAACTTGGTATTATCAGGTAAATAATTAAAAGTTTTTATTATTTCATTTGGATTCTCTAATTTGAATTGACCTTTTCCGTCATATCCCATTGTATTAGTTTTGATAATCAAAGGAAAATTCATTTTTGATTGGTTAATTGATTCCTTCAGTTCTTCATTTTTAGAAAAACTTATAAATTTAGGTGTTTTAATCCCAGATTTGATGAAATTTGATTTTTCATTTAATCTATTTTGAGAAATTGAAAGAATGTATGAACTTGGAAATATATTTATTTTTTTTTCTATTTTTTCTAGGCTTTTTATAGGAATATTTTCAAATTCATAAGTTATGACATCGCATTTTTCTGATAAAAACTTTAAAGATTCTGCATCGTCATAACTTTTTTTTATATGAATTGCATTTGTAAATTTAGCTGGAGGGTTATTGCTCGGGTCTAAAAAATAAACTTTTTTATTTTGCGAAGTTAGATACTCAGACAACATCTGACAAAGCTGACCTCCACCTAATATCCCTACAGTGTTTATATTTAAAGTTTTGTTGTTCAAAATTAATATTTTATTCTAGCCAAGAACCTATTTCGCTGTTTTTTGAAACATCTAAATTAACTGCTTTTATTCTTTTAGAAAGTCTTTCAGCTAGTTTTTCATCATGTATTGCTAATATCTTTGCAGCTAATAATCCAGAATTTTGGGAGCCTGAATCTCCTATTGCTACAGTTGCCACAGGAACTCCTTTAGGCATTTGAACTATAGATAGTAATGAGTCTAATCCATTCAAGTTTGAAGACTTTATAGGAACTCCTATCACAGGAAGTTCTGTTATCGAAGCAACCATTCCTGGTAAATGTGCTGCTCCTCCAGCTCCTGCTATTATTACCTTAATTCCTCTTTTTTTGGCATTTTCTGAAAACTTATACATTAAATCAGGAGTCCTATGAGCAGAAATAATTTTAATTTCATGAGGTATTTTTAATTCTCTTAACACTTCAGCAGAAAGCCTCATTGTATCAAGATCGCTTTTACTTCCCATTATTACAGAAACTATAGGTTTAATAACAAACTCCTAACCTTGTAAAAAATTAATTATAGCATTTATAGAATGCTTAGGTTCATCAAAAGTTTTTTTATGATTGATTCCCTTTAAAATTACTAAATTTTCTAAATATTTTTTACCTAAAATATTTTTAGTTAATTCAAAATTATCATCTTTTTCTCCCATTACAATGAGATGTTTTTCTTTTTTCCAATTAATTTTATTAAAAGCTCCATCCCAACTTAATGCTTGATTGAATATTTTGCTATAAATAAAATATTCTTTTTTTCCTGTTTTATTTCCTAAGTTTTGCATTGCTATAGATCTTTTTTTAAATCTTTTTTTTTCTAATTTTGGAGACCCTGGGTGCATACCCAATGAAATAAGTTTATTTAATTTTTTATATTTTGTAGCTAGTTCAAAACCAGCTCGAGCTCCCATTGAAAAACCAATATAATCAAAACATTTGGATCTTATTGATTTTGATAATTCAAATATATTATTTGACATGTTTTGAACTGAAAGTAACTCATCATTTATTGTGTTTAAATTCACCCCATGCCCTTCAAAGTCAAAGATATGAACTTTTCTTATTTTTGATAATTTTTCAACCCATCCTGATTCAATCCATGAATTTTTATTTTGTGCCATTCCATGCCCTAAAATTAAATCGGGACCTTTTCCAAAAGTTAAATATGAAGTCATCTGAGTCTTGTTATTTAAATTATTACAGTATTATTATAAAGTAAGTTTTTTTTAAGGAGTTTGTTTTGACTGAAAATCACAATAAAGTTGCTATGGTTGTAACTGCTCATCCAGACGATGCTGAATGGGGCTGTTCAGGCTCTGTTGCTAAATGGACTAGACTAGGGTGGGATGTAGTTTATGTACTTTGTACTGATGGATCTAAAGGTACTGAAGATAGAGATATATCTAGTGAGAAGTTATCTAAAATCCGAGAAGAAGAACAAAGAAATGCTGGTAAAATATTAGGCTTAAAAGCAATTGAGTTTTTAGGATATCCAGATGGTTATCTAGAGCCTTCACTTGATGTAAGAAGAGATATATCAAGAGAAATCAGAAAATATAAACCTTCTGTTCTAATAACAACGAATCCAAAAAGAGACTTGTTATCAGGTAATTATTTAGGACATCCAGATCATTTTGCTGCTGGTGAAGCTGCTCTATCTGCAGTTTTTCCAAGTGCAAGAGATCATTTAACTTTTCCTGAGCTTTTAGAAGAAGGATTAGAACCACATAAAGTAAAACAAGTGTGGATTAATATGTTTAATATGGGAAACAATAATAGTAACCTTTTTTTTAACCCTTTAGAAAAAAAAGATGTAGAATTAGCAACCAATGCTTTATTAGCTCATGTTAGTCAGATATCTGACCCTGATAGAGCTAAAGAGTATATGTCTTCTAGAAGACAAGAAGTTGGACAGATATGTGGCACTGATTTTGCTGAAGCTTTTGCTAAATTTGAATTAAACTAAATTATTAAATAGCCTCTGATTCTGTCTTGTCAATTGTCTCGCCTCTTATGGCAGTAAATTCTTTATCAATTGATCCAGATATCATCATGCCATCTGAACTATGAAGTACAAATCTTGAGCCTAATTCCATAGTTTTCAATGTTCTTTCCTCAGAAAATCCATGGACCATAACAGGTATATTATGAGATTCTGAAACTTTAATAATTTTTGTAAGAGTATCTAAATATTCCTTAGTTTCTAGTTCATCTGGAATTCCCATTGAAGTTGATAAGTCATTTGGTCCCACAAATACACCATCAATTGGACCTTTAGAAATTAAATTATCTAAATCATTTACAGCAGTGATACTTTCAATACCAACTATCATGATTTTATGACCATTTCTTTTATGTAAGTAATCTTTGGTTTTTTTACTAGGAAAGGTTTCTGATGAAACTACATCTTCAAAAGCCTTTCCCTTGAGCGGGTGTAATTGTACCTTCCATGCACATCTTTGTATCATTTCAGCATTTTCACAATATGGTACTAAGACCCCATCAGCTTTTGCATCTAACGCAATTGCTACTAAAGTAGGATCTGGATCTGCAACCCTAACAATCACGGACAATCCTACAGATTGTCCAATTGCTACCATTCTAGCTATTTCTCCTCTAGAGTATGACCCATGCTCTGCATCAATAATTATATAGTCTAAAGCTTTAGACGAAAATGCGGCGCCCCATCTACTACCTTCAACAAAATTTATCATTGTGCCAAATACACTTCCTCCAGATTGGAGCGTTTTCTTTATATCTTTTGGGTTCATAATTTCCTCTTTCTTAAATTTCTAATTCTCTAAAACTTTCGATAATATAATTTGGTGGAGATAAATTATTAGGATAATCACTTTCATCCATTTTAATCCAGACTGTCTTAAATCCTATTCTTTGGGCACCCATTATATCTGTATAAGGATTGTCGCCTATAAATAAAATATTTTCAACATCTTTATCTGTTAATTTCAATTGTCTAAGAGTTTCTAAGTATATTTCTATATTTGGTTTTGAACTTCCAAATATTTCTGATGCTATTAAGAAGTTATACCTACCTTCGAGCCCGGTATTTTTAACTTTTTCATATTGATATTTACCTCCATTTGTAACTATTCCAAAGTTAATTTTTTTTTCTATTAATTCGTCAAGAAACATTTTTGCCCCAGGGTATGGTTTTATATTTTTTACTAAATTTTCATAATAATATTTATAAAACTCTTCATAATTAAATTTAAAATCAGGAATTATTCTTTTAATTTCAATATGTGCTTTTTTTACATCAATAGAATTATTTGGACTAAGTGACCAAAAAAAACTCATCGCTTCATCAAAAGAAAACTTTTTTTGAAATAATTGATCTTCATTGTAAAGGTTTGAAAAAACTTTATTATATGCTTCTTTTCTATCAATTAGGGTATCGTCTAAGTCAAAAACAATTCCTTTAAATTCTGACAACTTTATCTTTTTCATTGAGTTCTTATTGATCCTTTTAGTAGATGTGCATTATCTGAACACATAAAAAGAATTATTTCAGCTATACCTTTTGGTTCAACAAGAATATTTTTTAAGTTTTTATATTCAGCTTCATTTCCAGTAATATCTCTAGTCTTTTCAATTTGAGAATTTTTCAAAGGAGTATCTACTGATCCAGGTAATATATCGTGAACTCTTATCCCATATTTAGAAAGCTTATCCATTAAAACCATACTAAGTCCATGAACTCCTCCTTTGGATGAACCATATGCAAAAGAAGATGAGCTTCCATCTACACCTGCTCCTGAGCTAGTTAGTATAATTACGCCTTTTTTTTGTTTTTTCATAATACTCGAAATATGCTTAACCATAAGGTAACTACCTGTTAAATTAATCCCTACTACGGAGTCCCAAATTTCGTCAGGAAAATCTTCTATTTCTAGTGACGCTCCCTGTAAAATACCTGCTAAATTTATTAGAATATCTACTCCTTCTAACCATTGTTCAGCGGCAAGTACTCCTCCAGATACTTGGTTTGAGTCTCTTACATCTACATTCCAGTATCTTATATCGTGTCCATTCTGATTTAATTCATTAGTAAGTTTAATTCCTTCAGTATTATTTACATCAAAAATAGCTATTTTTGCATCATTTTCTGCAAATAATTTTACAACTTCTTTCCCTATCCCTGTAGAACCACCTGTAATTATAACTTTTTTATTACTAAGGTCAATTTTCATATTTTACTCCCAAATTATTACTATATTAATTGGATTTTTATACATTTTATTTTCTGAGATTTTAATTTTTTGAAGTAAATTTAATTATTTTTTAATTAAAAAATTTAGCAACATTTCTTCTTTGTATTTTTCCTGTAGCTGTTCGGGGTAGCTTATCTGTGAAGTAAATTTTTTCTGGAATTTTAAAACTTGCTAATGATTTTGAACAAAATTCTTGAATATCTTTTTCTGTAACTTCCGAATTTACCACTAAAGCAGCATGTACCACTTCACCATATTTTACATCGGCAAACGCAAAACATACAGCTTCGTTTACTGAAGGGTGATTTATTAAAATTGAGTCGACCTCTAAAGGAGATATTTTTTCTCCACCTCTATTAATTAGTTCTTTTATTCTTCCAGTAAGACTCAAATATCCATCTTTATCAATAAACCCTTGATCTCCCGTTCTAAACCAGCCGTTTACATAAGCCTCTTTATTTGCGTCATTATTATTATGATAGCCACTTGTGACATTTTCTCCTTTAATTACAATTTCACCTACTTGATCTATATCTAGCATTTCTCCTAATTTTTCCATAGACATTATATTAATTTCTAGTCCTGTTGGCTTCCCTACACTTCCTGCTTTTCTTTCTTCTGGAGGTAAAGGATTAGAGCTCATTTGATGCGAAGCTTCAGTCATTCCGTATGCTTCTAAAACAGGTGCTCCAAATCTTTTTTCAAGGTCATTAAGTACAGAAGGAGCTAATGCTGCAGAGCAAGAACGAATAATTCTAAATGATTTTTTTGGAGCTTTATCTTGATCTGCTCTCAATAAAAGTATTTGATGAATTGTAGGTACAGCAGAATACCAAGTCGCGTTATATTTATTTTGAATATCCCAAAAAGCACTTGCTGAAAATTTTGCAGGAATTACTATTTGACCACCTGAAGCTAGGGTAGAAAGAGCAACTCCAATTAAGCCATGAACATGAAATAATGGCATAACTACCATCGCTATATCTTCTTTATTCAATTCGTAAGTTTCAACGATATTAGTTAGAGATTTTAATAGATTTTTATGCTTTAGAGGGACCCCTTTTGGCCTACTTGTTGTGCCAGAGGTGTGCAAGAAGAGACAAGAATTATTTTCATTTGCAGAAGTATAATTTTTATTATCAGGACCTGAACCTCTAAAATCTATTTTTAAAGACTCTCCGTTATAATCAACAATTCCAATTGGGATATTTTTAGATTTTGCCTCACTTATTACTTTGTGATTTTCTGTTGTTATTACCAAAGATGGGCTTATATCTTCTAAATAAAATTTAAATTCGTCCTCCGTAAATTCAGGGTTTAGAGGAGCTACAACAGCATTTGTATTTGTAACTGAAAGAAAAGAGATTATAAATTCTGCATTATTTCCTAAAACAATTACTATTGGTTTTTCATTAATTGTTCCAAAAGAATTCAACTGTTCTGAAGTTTCATTAACTAAAGATTTAAGTTTAGAGTAATTTATTTCAAATTGCCCTGGAATTGAAATTGCAATAGCATTATCATCTCCTGATTTTAAAATATCCGGAAGAACATTTGTATTCATATAATTTATCCCTTTAAAATTTATTTAAATTAATAATTTTTATCATTCTATAGAAAATTTAATACTTTCTAACAATTTTTTCTGCCTAATTCAGGTACTTCCTCAACTATTTCAACTGGAGTATTTCTAGCTACTATTAGCTTTAAATCAACTTTTCCTGTGTTTACAGGTTGGTGTAAAGAGCCTTCAGGAACAAAAATAAAATCTCCTTCAGAAATATTATCTTCTATTTCCATATTATCTCCATGTATAAAAACTCCTTTTCCTGATAAAACATAGATGGCCGATTCACAATTAGTATGAAAATGTGTAGTTGAACACCTTTCAGAGGGAATAGTCGCAATTGCTAAATGTATATTTTTTGCACCACTTAATGATTCTGAAACTCCAGCTAATCTAATCATGGCTCCAGAATTTATCTCTTCTTCCAGATTATTTTTTTTAGTTATTATGATTTTTTTCATTATTTATCTTCTTATTAATTTTATTAATTAAATTTATATATATATATTATAAGTAGGGAGCTATACTTGAAAAGGAGATTTATTGTAATGTATGGAACTATATTTAATCTAAAAATAAAAGAAGGCCATGATAATGTCTTTTTAGAATTGATGAAAGAAACATCAGAGTTTCCTAAAGGAATGATTGCATGGTTTTTAATGAAACCTGACTCTAAAAAAGATTGGATAGGAGTAGCTGTTTTTGATTCGATTCAATCACATATAAATAATTCTAATAGTCCAAATCAAAATGAATCATTCATTAAAATGATGGAACATTTGGATGAAGAACCTGTTTGGACAGATGGTGAATATGTAATAGGTGAACTAGCTTAGCTTTAGGGATCAGAGCAATCTCTCATAAATCCACAATTTTTACATATAATTTTACAATGTAGTTTTATTGTTTCAAAACTACATATTTCGCAAGATTCAGTTTTTTGTGTTTTTTGATTCATATGATTTTATTTATTATAAATTCTCTAATTTATCCTAATGGATATTATAAAAAGTATAATTTTAATTAGTAACTTAAAATATAATTATTATTTATGAATATTTCATTAATTTTTCCTGATCAACTTTTTGAACCAAACCCTTGTTTGGATAAAAGCAATAGAATAATTTTACTCAGTCACCCCTTTTATTTTTCAAAATATTCTTATAATAAAAAAAAATTAATGTTACACATTATGTCAATGGAATATTATAAAAATAGTCTTATTGCAAAAGGATTTGATGTAGACATATTGCAAAAAAAAGAATTTTTACAGATTCTTTATAAAAAATCAAATGAGAATCATCACATTCATGTATGTGAAAATTCAAATTTTGAAATCTCTACTTTTTTACGTGAAATATCATTATCAAATATTCAATTTAAACTTTATAAATCTCCAATGTTTTATGAGTCAATTGATGATTTATATGATTATTTTGGTAATAAAAACCAGTACCTTTTATCAAATTTTTATAAAAAGGTCAGAAGAAAACATAATATATTAGTAACATCAAATAATGAGCCCTTAGGAGGAAAATGGAGTTATGATTCTGAAAATAGAAAAAAACCTCCTCATGACTTTGAAATTCCAGATAATAAAAAATTTATTTATAATAAAAAAATTCTTCATAAAGCAATTGCAACCATTAAATCTAATTTTATAAATAATATTGGTAGTGTCGATGGGTTTAATTTCCCAGTAACAAGAGACCAAGCGTTACAAAATTTAGATTTTTTTTTAAAAAATAAATTCAATAAATTTGGAATATATCAAGATGCAATTATTTCTTCAGAGACTTTTTTGCTACATAGTAATTTATCATCATCATTGAATATAGGTTTAATAACTCCAAAAGAAGTTATTGAAAAATCTATAAATTATACTGAAGTCAATAATATTCCAATAAATTCCCTTGAAGGGTTTGTAAGGCAAATTCTTGGTTGGAGAGAGTTTATTAGAGGTGTTTATATTAATAAATCTAAAGATCAGTATAATGGTAATTTTTGGAGTTCAAATAATGACTTACCTCCTTCATTTTATAAAGCAAAAACATTTATACCTCCCCTAGATGATTCTATTTCTAAAAGTATAAAAAATTCATACACCCATCATATTGAAAGGCTAATGATTCAAGGAAATATTATGCTTCTTTTAGAAATTAATCCTAAGTTTGTGTATCAATGGTTTATGGAAATATTTATAGACTCTGCTGCATGGGTAATGGCACCTAACGTATTTGGAATGAGTTTATATTCTGATGGAGGATTAATGTCTACGAAACCTTATATTAGTTCTAGCAACTATATATTGAAAATGAGTAACTATAAAAAAGGAGAATGGTCCTCTGTGTGGGATTCTTTATTTTGGACATTTATTTACAAACATCGTACTAAAATTAGTAAGATTAATAGAATGTCTTTTATGCTAAAAATTCTAAATAATAAAAGTAAATCAGACATGTTAAATTATCATAAAATATCTGGAAAATATTTAGATTCTATTTATTAGACTTCCATTTTTTATAATTATTTTTACGTTCATTCATATATATGTGGTAGTCAGTAATAATTTTTTTTCTGAAAGGGTCTATTTCATTATCTTTAGGAATAGGAGTGCCTAAATAATTTAAACCTTTTGGCCAAACATAAATATTATCAGGCACCCCTGGAATGGGAGTGGGCTTCTTCCATTCATCTTCACCTATAAACGAGGAAAACCATGAATGGAAAATTACTAATGAAAGCAATCCTATAATAAATATCATGAGAGGTATATTTAAATCTTCTCTACGGATCATAAGGTTATATTATATCTATATTAAACATGAAGCTAAACTAGTTAGCAAAACAACTAAGCCATCATTGTCATTTTTTAAATCTAATATAATGTTTTATTAAAAGAGATTACATCTCATAAATTATTATAGAAAAATATATTGACAAACTTAATTATAATGAATAACTTAGATATAAGTATTAAATTATATGATATGTAATATCAGTTATTGGAGTTTATAATGAAACTTACAGCTTATAGTGTTAAATTGAAAAAAGTAGTAGAAATCGCAGAGCCTAAAATTGTGACAATGAAAAATGGTAGAAAAGCTGTTTCGGGAGTTGCTGCTGAAGATCCAACATCGAAAGTTTTTAGAATTTTGAGTGATAAAGATGTTGCAGAAGTAGAAAAACAAATAAGCTAGTCTTAATTTATTTCTTGTATTTTAGCTTTAGATTTTGCAATACGCTTCCGTAGAATCATGGGCTATAAATACATGAGGCTGAGGATTTTTTTAAATCCTCAGCCTCTATAAAATCTTTTATACTTGGAACTTAGAGATATCGAATCTTATATCAAATTAGTATTATTAATTTATTTTCCTAGATTGACTTTTAACTAAACACTAGATCAAATATATAACTCTAACAGCTAATCACTATAGCTTTTAAATGAGACATCTTATAGTAGTTCATGAGATGTCTCGCCATTTTATTGCTTTTCATAAGAATTTTAGAGATAAATTTATACTTATCTTTACTCTAAAAAAAATCTTTATATGGCTCAGATTCAATTGGAGTATACTCAGATACTGGGAATTCTTTCATAGCTTCTTCATTTATGTCTGTTCCTAATCCAGGCCCAATAGGAGGAGCTGTAAATCCATCTTCAATTTTTATATTATTAGTAAGAATTTTTTTATATCCCTCAAGATAGTTTATAAAAATTTCCTGTTTATAGCAGTTTGGAATAGTCATATCTAGATGAAGGCTAGCTGCTGTAGAAATAGGGCCATTCGAATTATGAGGAGCTACACTTACATAATATGTTTCGGCAGCTGATGAAATTTTTTTTAATTCAGATAATCCTCCTGCATGACATATATCTGGCTGAATTATCGAAATAAATTTTTCTTCAAATAGTTTTTGATATTCCCATCGGTTGTAAAGCTGTTCACCCGTAGAAATAGGAATATCTGTTTTTTGAGCTAATTTACTTAACACATCCACATTATCAAATTGAACAGGTTCTTCTACCCATGAAATATTATAAGGTCTAAGCTTATTTAAAACTTTTAAAGCACTTCCAAAATCTAATCTTGCCCTTATATCTATACCTAATTGTATATTTTCACCTATTGTTTTTCTTACAGCATCAACTAGTTCTGTTCCATTGTTTAAGTTTTCATTTTCAATACTATATTTTCCCTTAAAGGGGTAAAATTTAAGGCATTTATAACCTTTGTTTATAACATTTTTAGCAGCAAGGGAATGTTCATTTGGAGTATTTGCTCCTTCAAACCATCCATTAGCATAAACCTGAATTTTTTCTCTTACTTTTCCGCCTAACAATTCATATACAGGTACATCAAGGGCTTTGCCTTTTATATCCCATAAAGCAATATCAATAGCACTTATTGCGCTCATAGAAACAGCTCCACCTGTCCATGTTACTCTTCTATATAATGAGTTCCATATATACTCTATCTGAAAGGGATCTTTATCAATTAAGAACTTACCAAAATCTAATATTTCAGCCTCTAATGCTGCATCTTTATACTGCAGGCTTCCTTCTCCAACACCATAGATCCCAGAATCAGTATAAATTTTTACAAAAAGCCAATTATTTATTTCTGATTCACCAGCTGTTGTTGGTGCTGACATTTTAAAAATTTTTATATCAGTAATTTTTATTATTTTCCTCTTCTTCCTTTTCCTATTCTCTGAGGACTATTAGATCGGTTTTTTGAAAAATTTGATCCTTTTGCTACTTTATTATTATTATAGTTTTTTTCATCAATTTTTTCTTTTTTTTTCTTTAAAATTTCATCAAATTTTATTTTACTGTCTTTATCCATTTTTTTACCTATACTTGTTTAAGAACTTTCTATCATGATTTATGATGTCGATTACAGGTTATTATATAAATACCTTAATGTGCAACATAACTAATATTAAACAAATTTAAATATCAGAAATATTACTTAATTTATATTGGTGGAGCTGAGGGGGCTCGAACCCCTGACCTCATCGCTGCCAGCGATGCGCTCTCCCAGCTGAGCTACAGCCCCATTGTCCAAGATCAAAACGAATAATCCTAGTCTATATAAAGTTTATAACAACTAGTATAAATTTATATCAATCAGTATAAAACCTTCAACCTAGTTTATTGTAAATTCTTGTTTAATTTCAAGTAAAAATATTTAGAGATAATATTAAAAAGGAATTTTTGATACTGTCCTTTGGACTTCAGAATAATTATTACTTAGATTAATCTTACGCTTCTTCTAAACGTCCAACAAACAAGAAAAATTGCAGTTGAAGATAACGCCATTGCAGGGCCTGATGGCAAGTTAAGATAGTATGAAAAATATAACCCCGATATTGAAGCGATTACACCAAAAAAGCAGCTAACAAAAATACTTTGATAGAAGTTTTTCATTATTAATTTTGCTGCCGCAGCTGGAGTTATTAGCATACTAAGAACAAGAATAATTCCTACTGATTGCAATGCTCCTATCACAGCTAAGGACAATAATATCAAGAAAATATTATCAAATAACTTTGTGTTCAAACCTGTTACCTGGGCTCCTACAGGGTCAAAGCTAAGATATAAAATCTGTTTATAAAAAACTATTATTGTAAAAACAGTAATTAATGACAAAGCTAATGTGCTTATTACATCCGCGTTAGAAACACCTAAAATCTGTCCAAATAAAATATCTTCTATATTCAAAGTTGAAGCCAAGTTGTAGCGCTTTAATAAGATAATTCCTATTGCGAAAAAAGTAGAAAAAATAATTCCTATTGCGGTATCTTCTCCAACTGTTGACCTACCGATAATATAACCTAATGTGATAGCTATAATAATGGCAGCAGGAATTGCAGATAAAAAAATACTTACACCTAAAACAGAACCTATCACTAATATAGGTAAACTTGCATGTGCAATAGCATCCCCCATAAACCCTAAGTTTCTATTTATAACGAAAGAACCAATTAATGGCAGGGTAATGCCTACTAAGACTGAAATAAATAGAGATCGAACCATAAATTGATATGAAAAAGGTTCAATTAAAAAATCAATGTCCATCTTTTTTTCCGTGATTACCTTTTTCGTGACTTTCAAACATTGATGAATGAGTGCCGTATAATTCAGAAAGAACCTCTTGTGTAAAAACCTTTAAGGGGTCTCCATATGCACAACAGTGTCTATTTAGGCATAATACTTCATCGAATCTATCAGCTACGTTATTTATATCATGGGTAGCAATCATAATGGTTTTACCAGAATCTTTTAATTTTCTTAGGACTTCAATTAGACTTATTTGGGAACCAATATCTACACCACTAAACGCTTCATCTAGTAATAATATATTTGCCCCTTGTGCCAAAATTTTTGCCAATAATACTCTTTGTCTTTGACCGCCAGACATGTTATCAACTCGATCATCAATTTTGTCAAATAGTCCAACATCGTTTATACATTCTTCAACGAATGCATTATTATCTTTTTGAATAAAAGGAATAGTAGGAAGATTTTTTGTGATTCCTAAATTTACAACCTGTCTAGCAGTTAATGGAAAATTCCAGTTTAAGTTTTCATTTTGTGAAACATAACCTATATTTCCTTTTCCTTTTTTTGCATCCTCTCCATTTATAGTTATGCTTCCATTGGTAATAGGAACTAACCCTGTAATAGCATTAAATAGTGTAGTCTTTCCTCCTCCATTAGGCCCAACTACTGCTATTAGACTATTTTTATCAATAGAAAAACTCACATCATCTAAAACTAAGCTGTCGCCAAGTTCTACACAACAGGAGCTTGAAACTATTGTATTATTTACCAATTTTTATTCTCTTTCGGTTTTGTGGTTCTTAGGGTGAACCAAGAACCACAAATTTAATCAACTAATTAATAAAATTATAACCTTCTCTATCATTACACGTATTTTAATTAATATAAGTTAAAAGCCTTTCTTAAAATGCACTATTTTTTCTTACATTTCAATTATCTTATCAATCTTTGTCATCGTGATTGTCGTCATCGTGATCGTCGTCATCGTGATCGTCATGGACCTCAGGAAGTAGATTATTTACAATAATAGAAACATTATTTTCTAGCCAATCAGAGTAAGATTGATTCTCTTCAAGTGTCTCAACCCATAGTCCAGAAATTAATTTAATTCCAGTCTCTTGCTCAATAACTTTACTATATTGACTTGAGGATTCTGCTTCCAAAAACATCACTTTAATATTATGTTTTTCAATAATATCAATTGCGCTCTTCAAACTTTTTGGAGTTATCCCGTCTTCTGAATTTAAACTAGGAATAATTGTAGTTAATACTTCAATTTCATATTTATCTTCTAAGTAACCTAATGCTTCATGAGTAGTAATAATCTTTCTATTTTCAACTGGAATTGTATTAATCATTGCTGAAATATTTTCATCAAGAAGTTGTAATTCAGCAACAAAATTAGTAGTAGCAGATTTATAGCTGTTTTCATTTGCTGAATCATTTTTTACTAATTCATCTTTTATAACTTCTACGGCTTTAGATACTCTTATAGGATCAAACCAAAAATGAGGGTCATAGATACCATGGCCATGTCCTTCATGGTCATCATCACCTTCGTGATCATCATGTCCTTCATGGTCATCATCACCTTCGTGATCATCATGTCCTTCATGGTCATCATCACCTTCGTG
>MDSW01083509.1_pt1 | contig 19781 bp, 29 predicted proteins | sample 811171 | NCBI WGS metagenome assembly MDSW01 (sample SAMN05326641, study PRJNA326480) | marine metagenome | isolation source: seawater | place: Atlantic Ocean: North West | collected 2012 | reverse complement strand
GCGGATAAAGTATCTATCGATTAAAATTTGCAGTCCAAGGTATTTAAATTTTCTATCCCTCTCTGGAATGAGAGCTTCTGACAGCTTCTTCAGGTCGTAATCGAGCAACTTTTCGTTTAAAATCTCATTTTTAACGAGCTTTTTAATGCCTTGAACAAAAGATTTTTTGTATTGCAGGTCAAAAGTATCTGAATCTACGCTTTCTCTAAAAACTTCCTTGTATAAGGCGTTAACGGCGAGAGCGGCAGCAGCTTTGCTGTAATTAGGCTCTTTTTCTATCTTGGCCCGAGCCGACAAAATCAAAGCTTCATCGATTTCTTTGGTAGTAATTTTATCATAAAGCTGTAATTGCGCGTCAAGAATGATTTCGCTGGCAGAGACATTGTTTCCATCTATTCCGGCGCAAGCTCTATAGACGCATTTGTTTATTTTCTCTACGTCAAACTGCTCTAGTTTACCGTTCCTCTTTTTTACTTTTATTTCCATGTTGTTAGTAGAAAAAAATACACCTACAATCGAGGTGTTTTTTTATGTTATGTCTTACAGGGTGACTGGTCAAGTCATTTTTCGACGATTTCGAGTTTTTCTTTGACCTTTTTCTGCATGACGGTTAAATATTTTTTTGCCTGTTGTAATCCTTCATCAGTGTGTGGGAATGCCCCATACGACCATTTTCTTTCCATAGATTCGATTAAATAATATTTTTTATTTTTTTTGTTTTTTGGCATACTTTTTAACGAAGTTTACAATTCTTAATTCTAGTTCCATCAAATTTTTTTCAAGACTGTCTAGCTGGCTATTCTCAAACTCAATCCTATTCATCAACGAGTGCATTTCTTTTGAATATTGAGCGTATTTTGATTCTATCTCTTGTGTTGGGAGGTAAGAAGCTTCTGCTTCTAGTTCGTCCATTTTGGCAAAAAGTTTGTTAGCCTTAGCTTCCCAGAAGCCGATACTGTCGCAGCAAAGATTAACAGATTCTAAAAGATCTTTCTTTTTGTCAGAAAGAAGCTGCACTTGTTGTTCAAATTTCATTAAGTAGAGTCTTTCTGATTAATTTAAGTTTTGAGGTCATAAAACCCTCGCCAGTGTTTTGAGTGGGGTCTTCTTTTCTTTTTTTAAAATCTTCAGACTGAGAGAACTCTATGAGTTGTTCTATTAGCTGTATCACTTGGTCGTGGGCAGCTTGAGTTATGATAACATCGTTAGTCATTTAAAAAATTTTATTTTATAGAAGACGGAAAGTCAAATACTATTACACAAAAAAACCGGGCCGAAGCCCGGTTGTCCCGCTATGTTATTTGGATTTCCTTGGGTTTGTGTTTTTCTTTTCTTTTAAGGGTTATAGTGAGGATCCCTTTGTCCAGTTTTGCTTCTACTGAAGACGTGTCCGCTTTCTCTGGTACTCTATAGGTTTTTCCAAACTTAACTTCCTTTCCCCGCCTTTTGGTTTTTCCTTGTAGGTTGAGGTGTCCGGTATTGTCAATTTTGATACTGACATCCTTTTTATCAAAACCGGGCATTTCTACCTCAAACATATAATCTCCGTCCTCTTCAAAAAAATAACTATTTTCTTCTTGGAAGGCTTTTTCGATGTCGGTGAATAACGGCGTTGCGAAATCGAGCAAGCCCCTGCTAAAAGATGTACTTGGCGTATACATACGATTTATTATAGCAACGGGTGTGCCAACTTGGCATAGCGCTGTTTTTCCTAGGAAAAATGAAGATTTTAATGTTTAGGTGTGTATCAACTGAGACGTTTTGAATCAAGGTGTCTCATAAGATAGGGACCTTATGTCATACATGGAAACAACTTCGGTTTCAAGTGGGTTTTCGAATTTGGAAATTTCAAAGTATTCTTCGTCAATGACTCTCTCTACTTTTCCCTTCCATTTTGATCCGTCTTTGGCGCGGACAACAAGAACTTGATCCCCCACCATTTTTGAGTTGTAAGACATTAAGTCTTTTTTTGAATTGTTAGTGTCCATTTTATCTACCGGAACTGCCAAATCCGCCTTCGCCTCTTTGGCTATTTTCTAATGTTTTCATTTCAATCCATTCTGGTGTGTGGCAACTTTCAATTATGAGTTGAGCCACTCTATCGCCGGGTTTTACGTCAAACTTGTTAGCTGAGCCAAACATAGACTCGTAAACACTCGGCTTTAAATTATAGCCTTCAAAGTTTAGGTTTATCAATAAAATTTTTATTTCACCCCGATAACCTGAATCCACTACCCCAGCCATGACATCTACTCCTCTTTTTACAGCTAGTCCGCTTCTAGGCGCAATCCGTCCATAAAAACCTTCAGGAATTTCTATGCTGATTCCCGTCGAGATTAATGCTCTTTGGCCCGGTTCCAAGGTGGCGTACTCTGTTGAAAACAGGTCAAACCCAGCGTCAGAAGTGTTGGCTTGGTAGGGGGCTAAGGCTTCTTTGTTAATTTTTTTATAATTTATTTTCATAGTTTAACGCAGTCAATTCCGTAAAAATCAAAAATGTCTAACGCCGCGACATCTCTATGATAGACTTCCTCATAAACAACTTTTTTAACACCGTATGCTGCTATCATAGTAGCACATGAGGAGCACGGAAGTAGCGTGCATGCAAGGAGATTTACTTCCCCTCTTTTGACTAAACTCAAGCAGTTAACCTCAGCGTGAATCATGTAGGGCCTGCGGTGGTTTCGGTTGCGAAAAAATTGGTACGACACATCTTTTCCCGGAGCTAAACCATTGTAGCCAACTGCAACTATCATATTTTTGCTGTTAAGAGCGCAGGCTCCGACTTTTTTGTAGATGTCTTCACTCCTTTGCGCAGCGGTCCTAGCGATATCTAAAGCGTACTTTTCCCAAGAGACTCTCATAATCTTCCTTAAAGATCACAACCTAAATCAAACAGGTCATCAGATCAAGAAAAAAAGTTGTTGACTTCCCTGCCTGAGTCAATTACAGCTTGCTCACGTAGCATTTCCGCCTTGCTACGTTAAAAGGTAGGCGGATCCGCAATCTATGTGTCCGGCTCTGCTGTGGAGACTTGCAACCGGAGGAACTAACTGGCGTGAAAAGGGCGCTTCGTTAGGCGAGTAGTATAGGCGATGTCATATGGGTGGAAACTACCACGCACCCAAAAAAGGCTAGCCGGGGAGAATTCTCAGGGAAAAGTAAAAAGATTGCCGATGTTCTGGAATAGCCGCCAAAACGGGGAAAGTCTCCGTTTCACTTCGACTTTCTAGGGAAAAGTTTTATATATATTTATTTATTTAACTATAGTTAACTTTAATTAAACATGGATTTTAATTACAAAAATATAGGTATATCCGGAGTCGCAGGATCCGGCAAAAATACTCTAGCTGAAATACTGGGGCTGTTTTTTTCTAGATTACAGTTGCCGATTAAAGAGCTTTCAATTGCAAGGAACCTAAAGGAAGAGATAAACCCTGTCTGCAAGAGACTTTATTCTATTGATTCTCTTAATTGCTCTAGAGAGGAGAAAAATTTAATCAGACCGATGCTGGTTGCCCACGGAGAAATAAAAAGAAAAATAACAGAGGGCACTCACTGGACTTCATTGCTGGAGAAGGATTTAGAAAAAGATAAAATAAATATTATTACCGACATAAGATACGCTGAATATCCCGAGGATGAGTATTTTTGGCTTACGAAAAAAGCAAACGGCGTATTGATTCACGTTTCAAGGTACGACGAAATCGATGGAGAAAGACATTTTATAAAACCTGCAAATCCTTCTGAGGAGAAAAATGACCATCGGGTGAAAAAATTAGCAGATTTTTCTTTAAACTGGAAAACTGAAAAGAATTATGGAGATATGATCTTCAACTGCCGAAAATTACTCAGATGGCTTAAAAAAATATATGTTGAATGATAGCTCAGAGGATAGTTTATGCCAGCCTATCGTAGCTTATTACGGTAAAAATGCTCGCATGGACTTTTCCCCCGAGAACGCCAATAAGGCTTTAAATTTTTCTTTTGGTAATCACTACGCTCTATTCGATTACGAGATACGAATAGTAAAATTTAACGGCAAAGATGTAAAAGCACTAGGAAGCAATGAAAATTATTATTTAGTAGAAATTTTCATATGCTCTGATGACCTGAATGATGACTCTTTTTGCGACTCTTATATTTTTAGAGAAAAAAATTTAGAAGATTTAATTGAGTATGTTATAATATTGCCACGTCTCTTTAAGAGGCACCATCGTTATGTTCTTGCCATGGAGAGAGATAACGCGTGTTTTTTTAAAGATTTCGGGTATAAGGTTGACTTATGGAAACAGGCTACTGGGATAATGTAACGGATAATTGTCTAGTAAATAATGTAAAAAATAGTAATTGTGAGGAAAGTTTACTAGAACTCGCTAACAGGCACACTGGACTTTGCTTCAAAATAATGAAAAAATATGCAAAGACTTTTTGCGCCAACGATATTTGCATACAAGAAAAACATGCTGAAAAAAATTTAATTATTTGGAATTCAGCAAAGAGTTTTAACACCGAAAAAAACGTAAAATTTTCTACTTGGCTAGCTAATCAAGTTAAATACAGTTGTCTTAATGAAATTAATAAAAAGTCTAAAGATAGACTGGTAACACTTGAAGACGACATGCTGGATGTGCTAAAAGAGCCACCAGAAGAAGAGGACTCCGGTATCTTTGAGTATACCAATAATATTTTAAACCAGCTTCGAGACAACAGGATCCAAAACATTTTCTCAATGAGGTATTCCAAAGAGGTTAAAAAGCCTTCATGGTCTCTAATTGCAAAAAAACTTGACATTAGCACTCAAACAGCTATAAACCTACATAACAGAGGCTTGGAAATTTTAAGAAAAAAAATCAAGAGCAATAAATTTTTAGACAATGTTTAAAAAAAGTGTTGACAGCCCTGCCAGAGGGGTATAATATACAGACTCTTATGTCTACCGAACAAAAGAACAACGACTGGAAAGAGCGTGAATTAGGCGCTCTTTGGGCAAAGAAAAGCAACAACGGTTCCCAGTACATGACTGGCCATATTGAAGTTAAGGGCGCATCTGGCAAGGTGCAACTCGTAGTCTTCAAGAATAAGGCCAAGTATAATGACGACGGAACTGTTAAAAGCGAGAACGCTCCCGATCTTCGCATCTATCTTAGTGAACCACGCGAGGAGCGCTCTAATAAAGCCGAGACCACGGCTGCGACTACAAACCAATCCAATAACGACCCATTGTTTTAATGTCGGACATAGCCTTACATCTTCCAATTAACGGTGTAAGCTTTGGTCAGGTTAGCACTGCCCTTCTGCGTGAATATTACCAGAAGGGCGTGCAACCTTTTATTTTCACAATAGGCCAAGTTGACCTCAACTCACAAGAAGCGGACAAGGATTTCACCAAGTGGATAGAGTCCTGCATTAAAAAGTCCTTTGAAGAGTATAAAAGGTCTACGCCTATCTTAAAGCTGTGGCATTTAAACCATGAAAGTTTATCGTCTTACAGCAAGAGTCAGACTCTTTTTACTTTTTATGAATTAGATCATCCTACGACATATGAAGTAAATATTGCTAAAAATCAATCCAATATAATTGTAAGTAGCAATCACGCTAAAGAAATTTTTGAGGCAGTTGGTTTGACTAACTGCCACTACGTTCCTTTGGGTTTTGATAAAAGCAATTTTAAAGTAAAAGATCAGCAGTACCTTGAGGGTAAAATTGTCTTTAATCTTACCGGTAAGTTAGAAAAAAGAAAGCACCACAAAGAAGTAATTCAGGCTTGGGTTAAAAAGTATGGCAATAATAAAGACTATGTTTTGCAGTGCGCTATTACAAACCCGTTCATGAAAGAAGAGGATTTCAAAAGTAGGCTTTCTCACATACTTGACGGCAAAAGTTATTTTAACCTTAACTTTTTAGGGAGCATGCAGAAAAATGTTCTGTATAATGACTTTCTAAACTCTTCTAACATTGTTATAGGTATGTCCGGGGGAGAGGGCTGGGGCTTACCAGAATTTCAATCTACTGCTCTAGGAAAACATGCGGTTATACTTGATGCGCCGGGTTACCAAGAGTGGGCGAATGAAAAAAATGCCGTTATGATAAAACCTAACGGAAAAGAAGAAGCTGCCGACGGTATATTTTTTAATAAAGGTGGAGCTTTTAATCAGGGGAATATATTTACCTTTAATGAAGATGAATTCATCGCTGGCTGCGAGCAAGCTGTAGAAAGATACAAGTCTTCCCCCGTAAACACTGAAGGATTAAAACTGCAAGATGAGTTTACCTACGAAAAGACAGTTAAAAGTATCACGGACATCATGCAATCACAAGGAGAAATAAATGCCTGAGTATATTTACGAACACCCTGAAACCGGCGAAAAAATAACTGTTTGGCAGACTATCCACGAGGCTCATGAATATGAAGTCGATGGAGTTGCTTACAACAGAGTTTATACCGTACCCAACGCTTCAATAGATACAAAGATTGATCCTTTTTCTCAAAAAGAATTTAGGGAGAAAGCTAAAGCTTCAACTATTGGAGACTTGTGGGATCAGTCAGCGGAAGCTTCCGAGAAAAGAACCGAGAAGCTTGGACACGATCCTGTTAAGCAAAAACATTTTGAGGATTATTCCAAGAAAAATAAAGGCGCTAAGCATCCACTAGACAGAGGTAAAGTGGATAATTCCAACTTTACTCTTGAATGATAAAATATACCGTAATAGACGATTCTGCTATACAGCTAGGAGGCACGTCACTCACTTTAAAGGCTATAACAGAGTCTTTTAAAGACGAGTGTGAATTTATTACGACTTCAGAGTTAACAAGAACTCATTTACAATTCAAGCATCCTAGAGTCTGGATTATAGGGAACACAATGGCCCTCAACAAGGAGTCTTATGAGTCTATTATTGAGATTATTCAACGCAGGACCACTATTAAATTAGATTTTGATTACGGGTTTTGCCGCTTTAGAAGCCCCACTGCTCATAGAATTTTAGGGAAGAGAGAGTGCGACTGTTTGGTGAATCCGGAAACAGCTACACTTAAAAATTTGTACAGTTATATAAGAGATAATAGCTCTATTGTTTTTTATATGTCGGAGATGCAACGTCAAATTCACCAGCAGGCGATTGGCATAAAGAGCGAACAGTCTATAGTCTTATCCTCCTGCTTCACGCAAGACTCTTTTAAGAAAATGAAAGAGTATAGGAGCAGGCCCAAGTCAGAAAAATACGCAATTATTGATGGCCATGAAGGGTGGCACTCAGAAGCTAAAGGTGTCACAAAGTCAATCAATTACGCCGTGACTAAAAATTTAGCTTACGATGTGTTTAAAACAGACACGCATGATGAAATGCTCGATAAACTGAGTGAATATAAAGGTTTGATATTTTTACCCATTATCGAAGATACTTGCCCTAGAATAACTATTGAAGCGAAACTTATGGGACTAGAAGTCATAACAAACGAAAATTCTCAACATACCACTGAAAGCTGGTGGAACTCCAGTTTAGAGGAGATGGAAGAATACTTAAAAGAAAGGCCAGAGTTATTACATCAAAAACTCATAAGTTTGAGTTAATTGCTAGGATTCATGGTGACTGTTTGCATAACATTAAAAGGCTAGTATCTAGTGTTTTAGTTCAAAGTCATTATAATTTTAGGCTTCATTTAGCTATCGACAAAACCTCTAACGAGGTTATTTCTTTATGTAGGCAGGTAGAATCCGACCCTCAGTGCGTTATGCCTTTTCCCGTCGATTACCCACCCGGCACAATAAAAGTATGGGAAAACAATGGTGACCGACTTTATGCCGTAGCCAACACGGCTCGCGTTTTAGATTCTCTTGATGATACAAACTCAATTATAGGGGTCATAGATGCTGACGACCAACTCTGTGAAAGGCGCGCTTTACAGTGGGTTAATAGACTTTACAATAGCGCAAATTTAGGAGCTGTTTGGACATCAAACATCTGGGAGCCGTATGGCATTAATTTATGTTCAAACAATTTAGATGACTCTCAAGATGTATATAAACATCCTTGGGTAAGCAGCCATTTTAGAACTTTTAAACTGGGGTATTATAAAAGAGTTAACCCAGACAATTTTAAAGATGAAAATGGTGACTGGATGAAAAGGTGCGAAGACCAAACTTTTATGCTTCCCATTATTCACGTGATTCATAAAAATAACGAACACACACATTTTTTAGAAAACCCATGCTATTTGTATAGAGGATATCAGGAGATAGGTGGTGAAGCGCATCAATACCAAATGCAATTAGAAAAATTTATAAGGAATAGAGGTTTTGTAGAATGAGTTTTAGTTTTTATATAAATAACTGTAGCCCGACAGGCGGCCCCGGTATTTTTGGAGGTCGTCTTAAAAAGCAGTTTGAAAAGAATGGTCATAAATTTGTAGACCCGTATGTATCTGGTGAGGTACCTGAAAAAAATATCTCTATTATACAAGGGGAAAGAATACCGGGATGTCCTTTTAACATGCTTAGGCTAGATGGTCTTTATTTTGATTCGGATAATCCCAATAATGATCAAATGAATGCGGGTATTTTTAAGAGCTTTGACGAAGCAGACTATATAGTTTACCAGTCCGAGTTCTCAAAAGAAATGTATCACGCTTTTTACAAGGATAAACCTTTTACTGTTATTGCTAATGGTATAGACCAGCAAGATTTTATCTCAAATGCTAAACCCATAAAGTATGAAAATCCAGTTTTTTCTAAATACGAAAAAATATGCGTTGCTTCAGCTTCTTGGCGTAGGCATAAAAGGTTAGAAGAAACTATAGAGGCATTTAAAGATTCTAAACTTAAAAACGTATTACTGATTGCGTTAGGAGGTTTTGAATATATAAAAGACAAATCTTCAATACCTGAGAATGTTATACTAACACCTTTACTGAAACCTAACGATACTGCCTCTATTTATACAATGGCTGATGCTATGATTCATTTAGCTTGGTTAGATTGGTGTCCAAATACTGTTGTAGAGGCCTTGTCTTGCGGAGCTCCAGTTCTATGCTCTCACAACGGTGGCACTAAGGAGCTAGTTAAAGATGACGGAGTAGTTATTCAGTTAGAAGAAGACTATGATATAGGCACTAAAGTTCCTCTTTACAACCCACCAAAAGTAGATACAAAAATAATTGTTGATGGTGTTTTAGAGGTTATAGAAAAATCAACGCTTTTTGATAGGCCTGATCTAGATATTAGTTACGTAGCTAATCAATATGAGGAACACTTATGAAAAATTATAACGCTTGTATTTCTTATATATCCTCACGAGAGAATTGTATAGGCAACTCCCTAAAGTCATTACATGATAACTTTAATTATAAATACAAGTACCCTGTCTACGTTCATTATTTTGACGATATATATTCTCACCCTGATTTACTAAAGTCTGCTCACGAGCAAATAGGGGATTACATTCAATTTATCAAAATAGACTACAATACCCCAAAGCATGTAAAAAACGAAGATTTATTTTTCAATAGAGATTTGTGGTATGTGCATAATCACTTTTCTGTACACAGGATTGGCTACTTGCATATGTGTCATTTTGTTAGCAATATGTTTGAGTATCCCAATACTAAGTTTCATAAACATGATTATGTAATGGTTCATGACGATGAAGCTGGATACAATTCAGAATTACCCTACAACCCATTTGAAATTCTCTCTGAGCGGGAAGAATTTTTAGGCAGCTTTAAATCAGGTCAAAGGTTAAGAGACGGCAAACCTCATCAAGGCCACTTAGACACCAGAATTGGGCTTTGTGAACTAACAGTTAATTTCTTAAAAAAGAACAACATAACTCCTAAAAATAAAAAGTTATTAAATCTGTTAGATAGCGATACTGCTGAAAGTGACTTTCACTTTTTAGATTGGTGTGATACTTACGTCCTTAAAACATCAATGTTTAAAACTGATATATGGAAACTTTGGATAAAGGAGGTGAATGAAAGTGGGGGTATCTACAAATACCGCTGGGGAGACAATGAAATAATTAGTTTATTTGCGCACTTTGTCCAAGAGGAGATTTTTGATTTTAAAGCTGTTGAGCACGGATACCACGACCTAGGCAAATACAGAAGACTGCAAGACACCGCGCCAAGTGTGCAAGACCTAAACAAATGACTTTTTATATTATAGAGCCTCATTTTCACTATCAACAGTTCTCTTACTACTCTACGCTAGCAAAAGAGATAGTAGAAAGGGAAGATGCCCGGGTGTCCCTAGACCCAAACTCTATCCAAAGCATACCAGAGTCCATGTCTAAAGACAATTGCATCTTTTTAGGCTTGGGTTTTTTTGATAGTAAATGTTATGAAAAACATTATCCTAATTTCTTGAATACAAAAGCTTTAAAAATAGCATACTTACATAAAGTAAAAAACTCCTACCAAGAAAAAATAAACTTCTGCAAAAGCCATAAGGTAGATTTGATTCTAACTTCCACCCCCTTAGAAAAAGAAATACAAGAAGATTCAGGTATACGAACTTGCACTTTACCATATGGAGCAGATCCTAATACTTTCAATATTGCTCCTGATGTTAAAAAACAATATGACATAAGCTTCAGCGGCGCTATGCATGAAAACAAGCAGGGCGTACCAGAGGAATTATTAAACATAAGATTTAAAGCGCGTGACCTTATCAAAGAAAGAAAAGACTTGTCTATTTTTTGGAATGGCTCTGACGACCCCAGTCAGTCCTATAGAATGTCCCAGCCTGAATATGTCAAAAAACTAAATCAAAGCAAGATCTGGTATGCTGCGACTGGGCCAGCTTGGGACATGAACCCTCGACATTCTGAAATTTTATTTTGCGGAGCTGTTTTGCTTACAAACGAAACCCCTAGCGGTTATTACGATCAATGGGAGGACGGTTTTAATTGTGTTCGATACAAGACGGATCTGTCAAATCTTAACGAAAAAATAAATGAAGCTTTAGAAAAACAAGAATTTATAAGCAAAAACGCATATAATTTTGCGTTAGATAATTTAACTCCTACCAAAATTTACGAAAGACTTAAGTGGATAATAAAGCAAAATTCAAAGACAATTTAAAACTCATAGAGATAGAAATTTTTTCTTTCTGCAATAGAAAGTGTTGGTTTTGTCCTAATTCCTACGTAGACCGCATATCTGAAACAACCTTTATGCATGAGAACGTATACCTAGACCTCATAGGACAGCTCCAAGAAATAGACTATTCGGGAGAATTAACATACAGTAGATATAATGAACCTCTTGCTTACCGAGAAGTTTTTACAAGGAGAGTAAAGCAGGCTCGCGAAATGCTCCCTAAAGCAACCTTAAGAACAAACACTAACGGAGACTACATAACCCGTGATTATATAGAGGAGCTTTGCGACATTGGCTTAGATCAAATCTGGATTCAGCAGTACTTAGCAAACGAGGAAAGGTACGAGCATTCTAAAATTAAAGAAAAGATGCTTACAAAGCTTAACAAAATAGGGCTACCATATGAAACACTCGTAGATATAGACGGATGTAAAATTGAATACGACCTTTCGCATAAAAATACCACTATCCACTTAAGAGCTAGAAACTTTTCGCTGGATGGGTCTAGTCGAGGCGGCGTTGTCCCAATTGCAGAAGATTATACCAGAACACAACGATGCCTGCAGCCGTTTCATAATATGTACATTGATTACAACGGGCACGTTATGGTGTGTTGCGCTTTAAGGTCTGACGTAGAGCCTTACGACGAAGGTAGAATGGGGCACATAAACCAAGGTAAATTATGGGACATACATGCTAGCGACACCTACAAACCTTGGAGGGAGCACCATAAAGAAGACGGCCCCAAAGAGGGGGTTTGCAAAACTTGCAGAGACAATGTCAAGCCATCTTATCTAGAATGAAAACAGCGGTACTTATAACAGGTCAACTTAGAGACTATAAGATAAATTGCCTTAATCATGTCAAGCATCTTATAGAACCCAACAACGCAGATGTTTTTGTTTATGCATGCACTCAAAATACTATTCACAGCTGCGGTAAGAGTCTAGACCAAAAATATTATAGAACTGCTAACTATAGCAAAGATGAGATAATTGATAATGTAAGTGAAATATATGGCAATTACTTAAAACTTGTAGAAGTAGATGAAAATGAAAAGTTAACGGAGGATGACTTTGGCACACTTGGATATTTCAGAACAAGGATGCAAAACCAAATAGATAACATAGGTAAAGGTTTTGCTATGGCTAAGTCCCATGACGATTATGACGTTATAATTAGATGCAGACCCGATAACTCTATGTACTTGCAGCCTGTCGAAGTTAAGGATTTCCCTTTTAACGACACTACAATATACAGCACAGTTTTTATGCCATCTAGACACAGGGATTTATGTTTTTTTGCGATGGCTAACCCACACGTATTTGAAAAATACTGCTCTTACGAATACCTTAAAGGGGAAGACCCAAATAGAAAGGATAGTAACTTTTTATGCACGGAGCACGCTTGGGAGGGCTATTTAATGCAAAACGGCATAAATGTTCAATATATACCAGATGTATGCAGGCCATTCACTCAATTTGACAAAAGTACAAAAGTAGCAGATTTTCCATACAGAAACGAAAAAGAAAAGTTAGTGGATCATCACGGAAACTGGGTAGACCAAGTAATATAATGCAGCCTGTTATAAGAGTAGACTTTACCGTAGGGTTTGGTAATAACTTATTCCAATTTGTTTACGCTAAATTATTAGCTGAAAAAATCGGAGCTAAGATTTATATTCTCTCCCCTATTACAGACTACTTTGGAATAGATTGCCTAGACTTACTGGTAGCAGACGACACCTATGAAAATGTTTCTGTATATTTTTCTAGTAAAATTTTTGAAAACGGACTTCCCTTAAAACAAGTGACTACCGAGCAGCAGGCTAAGACCGAGCTAAAGAACCCTTCAAAGTGCAACTATTTACTTAATGGTTATTTCGAGGATTATACGTTATACGAAACCCATCTTGAAAAAATTAGATCTTGGTTTATTAGACCTAATGTTATAGATAAAGAAAATGCAGTTTTGCATCTAAGGCTAGGAGATAGGTTATTCATCCCCACAACTTATCAACAGGAAAGTCTTCTTACTTTCGATAAGTATAAACGCGGCTTAGATCAAATGGATTTTGATAAACTTTATATTGTTTCCGATCTGCCTGAGTGGAGGCAGTTTAAATATGATGAGCTCTTACAATACAGATACCACGTTAAGGTTCAGGAAAATACTCTCGAAATGTCTGCAAAAGCTGCTAATTATGTAAACGAATTAGTTGAAAAATTTTCAAATTCATATAAAATAAGCTTTTGTAACGGTAATCTTAGTTCTGATTTTTATAAGATTATGAGCTACGATAAAATTATTTTTGGCTATAGCACTTTCGCTTGGTGGGCAGCCGCTTTAAGCGGCGCTTCTAAAGTAGGTGTTTTTGAACCATGGAGGCCATGGAAAAAAGAAAATAATAAAAATTTAGGCAAAACAAGCTACCCCGGTTGGTTTGGGTGGAAATAAAATTATGAAATATTTAGTAACAGGCGGAGCAGGATTCATTGGATCAACACTTGTAAAAGAATTAGTAAAGCAAGGGCACGAAGTAGTGGTTGTAGATAATCATTCCTCATCTGGTGGAGAATTACTCAACGAAAATAGTATCAAGGAATCTGTAACAACAATTTCTGGTGACATATCATACATAAAATGTCAAACAGGGCTACATGATAAACTAAACGCAGCTTTTGAAGGCGTTGACACTGTTTTTCATTTAGCTGCGAGAGCAAGAGTGCAGCCTTCAATTGAGAATCCGGTGCTTTATAACGCAACTAATGTTGAGGGAACATTAAACATGCTAGAGTATGCGCGAAAAGCTAAGGTTAGAAGGTTCGTTTTTACTTCCTCTTCTTCTCTTTATGGCGATACAGAAGTTTTTCCAACTCCCGAAACGTTAGAGCCTAACCCCTTAAGTCCCTACGGCCTACAAAAATTAATCGGAGAACAGTACTGCCAATTATATTCTCGTATTCATGATTTGGATACGGTATGTTTAAGATACTTTAATGTTTACGGGGAAGGAGCCCCAATAAAAGGAGCTTACTGCCTTGTTATGGGTATATTTATCAGACAAGCACTTGAAGGAAAAAATTTAACTATATATGGAAACGGGCAGCAACGTAGGGATTTTACTTATGTAGGCGATGTTGTAAACGCCAATATCTTAGCCTCTAAGTGTGATAAAAAGTTCGCGGGAGAAGCTTTCAATATAGGAAACGGAGAAAACAGAAGCGTTCAAGAGATTGCAGACGTTTTCAAACTGCCCTGCGATTATTTACCGGCAAGATTAGAGCCCAAACAGACCTTAGCGGATAATTCTAAAGCTAAGGAAGTGTTAGGGTGGGAACCTACCGGAGATGTTGTAACGTGGCTGGAAAGACATTTAACAGAAATACTTAAAAAATGAAAATATTCATAGCAGGGCATAATGGTCTTGTTGGTTCAGCCATCAAGAGAAGGTTAGCGGGAGAAGACGTTGAAGTAATTTATGCTAATAGGCATAGCTTAGATCTACTCGACCAAAGGGCGGTAGGGTACTTCTTCGAAGCGAATAAGCCAGACGTTGTCATAGATGCCGCAGCCAAAGTTGGAGGTATTCACGCTAACAATATCTATCCAGCAGATTTCATTTATCAAAATTTACAGATTCAAAATAATATAATTCACAGCTGCTTTGAAAACAAAGTTAAGAAGTTAATTTTTTTAGGTAGTATATGTATTTACCCAAAGTTCGCCGAGCAACCAATCAAGGAAGAATACTTACTGACTTCACCCCTTGAGCCTACTAACGAACCCTATGCCGTAGCAAAGATAGCTGGAATTAAGATGTGTCAAAGTTATTACCGCCAGCATGATTGTGATTTCTTTTCTTTGATGCCGACGAATCAATACGGGCCTAATGATAATTTTCACCCCGAGAATTCTCATGTTTTACCAGCCCTTTTACGACGTTTTCATGAAGCTAAACGAGACGGCGTGCCTTCTGTTAAGGTGTGGGGTACGGGTAAAGCTAAAAGAGAGTTTCAATATGTTGACGACTTGGCTGATGCTTGCGCTTTTGCTGTTGAAAATATTACAGCAGCCGATGTCTACGAAAACGGAGCCACACATTTAAACGTGGGAACAGGGGAAGAGTGGTCAATAGAAGGCTTGGCTCAAAAGATAGCTCAAGTTGTCGGTTACGAGGGCGATATATTGTTTGACGATAGAAAGCCAGACGGAGTATTAAGGCGTGTTGGAGACAACTCTCGTATAAACAAATTAGGCTGGAGCCACAAATACTCTTTAGAAGAAGGTCTCGATTTAACCTATAATTGGTACAAGGATAATGTCTAAGAGAGTATTAGTAACAGGAATCACTGGGCAAGACGGTTCCAACATGGTTGATTACTTGCTAAAAAATACCGATCACTTAATTTTTGGTATGGCAAGAAGGTCGTCTAACATAAATTTAGAAAACTGTACTGATTTTATTGATGACGAAAGGTTTCAGTTAGTTTACGGAGACCTAACGGACAGCTTTTCAATCGCTAAATTAGTACAAGAGATTCAACCAGATTATTTTATAAATTTCGCCGCCAACTCTTTTGTCGGATGTAGCTGGGATATGCCTGAGCACGTAATGGACACTAATACTGTTGGCACCATTAGGTGCTTAGAGGCTATTAGGAGATATCAACCTAAATGTAGATATTACAGTGCCGGAAGTTCAGAAGAGATGGGAGACGTAGATTACAGCCCACAAGATAAAGCTCACCCACCTAAACCCAGAAGCCCATATGGAGTATCCAAAGTAGCGGCTAGATATTTAGTTAAAGTTTATAGAGAGTCCTATGGAATCTTCGCCATTCATGGCATCTTGTATAATCACGAGGGTATCCGAAGAGGCGAAGAGTTTGTTACTCGTAAAATTACCAAGGGAGTTGCTCGTATATTATGCGCAATGGACCAAGGGAAGGAGTTTGATCCGATCTCGCTAGGTAATATAAATTCCAAGCGAGATTGGTCTGACTCTGAAGACTTCATTCATGGAGTTTGGCTTATGCTTAATCAAGATGAGCCAAAAGAATATATTCTATCCAGCAACGAGACTCATACAATAAAAGAGTTTGTTGAAGTAGCTTTTGAAGCTGCTGGTATTGAAGGCACATGGAGCGGAGAAGGGATAAACGAAAAATATACATGCTCCCTTGACAAGACTCCATTAGTAGTAATATCTGAGAAATTTTATCGCCCCTGTGAGGTGGATATTCTTTATGGCGATTCTACCCCAATAAGAGAAGAGCTAGGATGGAAACCTGAATGGGACTTTAATGGTTTAGTAACCAGAATGGTAAACAATGACATTCGGTTGAAAAAAAATGGATGATTACATTTGCATTTTTGACAACGTCTTTAATGACACTAGCAAGATAGACAGTCTTTACGACTATCTGCTAGCTGAACCTGACTTAAATTATTTTTGCGAAAAAGATAAAATTTTAAATTTTAATGAAGGGGAAGAGTATTTTAACCACTCTTCAGTGTTCAAGCACATATGGGATAAGCACGCTTCTCATTTTGATACAAACAAAAAAACTCTTTATTTTGAAATGTGGTACAACCATAGCCATGGGGCTTATCACGTAGACAAAGACGAAGGTCATTACGATTTAAATAATGAAATTATCAGCCCTATATTTTCTTCTGTATTTTTTTTAGGACCCAGCGAACCTATTAGTGGAGGTGATCTGTATATAAATACGTTAGGTATGAGCGCCTTGGACGAGTTTGAAAGACCTAAAACTAAGCATAATATTTTAAATGTCGATGGGCCAGAGTGGGTTAAAATTGATTTCAGGTACAATAGATTAGTCGTTTTTGACCCTCGTTATCCACACGTTGTCTCCCCAATTATTTGCGAGAACGAAAAGTTGCCACGTACCAGTATTGCGTTAAACCCTTGGGATAAGCCTTTGGTAGAAGGTACTCCTTATGGTTATTTCAACAAATAAAACGTCTTGACTTACTTCCCTGTTTCGCCCACCATTCATTTATGGCCGCTAAACGGAAGCGCAAACCTACCTTAAATCAGTTCATTATCAATAAGCTTCTGGATAACCCAAAGGCTATCTGGAAGAACAAAGGTATCGTTTCCCGTGAAATGGGCTTCACGAAAAAATTAATAGAAAAATATCCGCTTGAAGCTTTCTGGAAAGCTTTACCTTTGAAATTTAGCGCCGAAAGCTTGGCTTGGTACATCTCTCCACAAGGATGGGCCTATCTTAAAGTAGAATTTGCTAAATTTTCTATGGATATTAAGCCTACCGAGACCCATAATACGTCGGACTCCAAGTTCGGAGAGGACAAAATTATTTCAAAAACTACTAGAACAATAGAGGATTTTTTAAAGTATGGCAGCGAAAAAGAAAACAGTTGAAGGGTTTAACCCAGTAGATCAGATAGAAAGCTATCTTAATGCTCACAAAGATGAGCATTTTAATTTTGAAGAAGAGCCAAATTACGTGGTCTCAAGCGGCAGCTTGCTTCTCGACAACGAAATGTCAGGAGGAATTAGGCCCGGAGTTATTAGGGCATCTGGCGTATCAGAAGGTGGCAAGACGTCTTGCGCCCTGTCTTTTGCTAGAAATTTTCAAGATACCGTTAAGAACGGAATGGTTATCTATATCAAATCGGAGGGTAGGTTATCTCCCGAAATGATAGAGAGATCAGGCGTAGACACCTCCAAGGAAAAATGGTTTGTTTATAAAAGTAATATTTTTGAAAGCGTTTTACAGTTAATGAGGGAGATGATCATGAACAATCCTACTGACTGTAGGTATTTCTTTATCATTGATTCTATGGACGCAATGGTTCCCAAAAAAGATCTAGATAAGGGTTTTGATGACCCAGATAAGGTGGCGGGAGGCTCAGTGTTAAGCTCTACATTCCTAAAGAAAATGGCTTTAGGGCTTTCCACAAAAGGTCACATTTGTTTCATGATCTCTCAAGTTAGAAGTAAGGTAAGCGTGAACCAGTATGAAAAAACTGACCCCAAGCTAACAAATGCCTCTGGCGGAAATGCCCTTCTTCACTACTCTGATTGGATTCTGGAATTTCAGCAGCGATTTGGAGGCGATTCAATTCCCGCTAAAGCTGACAAGCCTGAAGGTCATTATTGCAAGATTGTATTTCGTAAGAGCGCAAACGAAAAGACAGGAACTGTTGTCCGTTACCCAATTAAATATGGTAGAGTAGACGGTAAAAGTGTCTGGGTGGAGTATGAAGTGCTTCAGTTTATGATGGAGTGGGACATGGTAGACGTCAAAGGAGCATGGATAATCGTTGACGATCAAATTGTAGAGGATGTTAAAAAAGAAACTGGCCTTGAGATCGCCTCAAAACATCAAGGTGCAGATAATTTCAGAAAATACCTAGAAGAGAACACTGAAATATGCAATTACCTGTTTAGTAAATTCAGGAATGCCCTCACTATTGCATCGTGAAGCTTTACGACATAAGAGGGAGACTTGTAAATAAAAGTGTCACTAGATATAAAATTGACTGGGATGCCGCTTGTAGATCAAAGCTACAATACAACGTTAAACAATTTTTCAAAACGTTTTGGTATGGTCAAATCTGTTATGAAGAGTTTCCAGTTTATGGAACTAGGATGAAAGTTGATCTAGTGAACATGACTAAAAGAATAGCTGTTGAAACCCAAGGAGCACAGCACGACTCCTTTAACAAGTTTTTCCATAACAACTCTAGAGCCAATTATTTAAGATCAATAACTCGCGATCATGATAAAAGAATATGGTTAGAAAACAATAATTTTAAAGTTTTAGAGATTTTTGAGGAAGATTTAAAGTCTTTATCGAAAAAGTATATTAGCGATAAGTTTGAAATAGATATCTAAAATAGTGTAATATTTATGCAGATGAGTAAAAGCCAAACGACAAGAATTCCGGACTCGCTCCTAGATCAAATTAGTGAGTGGTCTTGCGGAGGATTCATGTTATTTAATTTCGATGAGGATGGTAATCCCCAAGTATACTCAAAAGTAGAGAGTGAAAAGAATGCTATGTCTCTACAATACTTAATTAACCATTGGTCTGAAGCCATGGAATCGATGAATTCAGATACTTTCATTAAAAATTTAAATAGCGCTTTTGACGATCCAGAAGAAGAAGGATACGAAGACGATGAGTGATACCGATATAAACCAATACTACCCACAGGACGAAGTTCCTCCTGTTACTTTAACTGCTGGTGAGGCACCAGAAGCTGCCCCCGCAACACCAGAAGAACCCAAGTCAAATACTGAGCAGGCTCCAGCTACGGAACCTGTAGAAGACTTGGGTATTGATTTACCAGACATTCCACTACCCGACGACGAACCGATAGAAGACGCAATCAAAGATACTTTTGACGATGCTGCTTTTAACTTTGCGGTTGTGGGTGTCGGGCAAGGAGGCTCTAGACTGGCTGAGTCTTTTTGGAACTTGGGCTATCGTCGTGTTGGTGTTATCAACACTGCTCAACAGGATCTTTCTTTGATCAAAATTCCTGAATCAAATAAATTGCTAATTGGCGATGGAGGGGCTGGTAAAAATCCTGACGCTGCTGATGAGGTATTTAGAACTAGATATGAAGACATATTAGATTTTCTTAAGAAGACTTTTGGCGCTGGATACGAAAGGGTTCT
>MDSW01066998.1_pt1 | contig 19781 bp, 28 predicted proteins | sample 811171 | NCBI WGS metagenome assembly MDSW01 (sample SAMN05326641, study PRJNA326480) | marine metagenome | isolation source: seawater | place: Atlantic Ocean: North West | collected 2012 | reverse complement strand
GGGATGTTAAAACAAAGCGATGTACCAGCCCGCCAAGAGACTTCTACGAATGCTCTATTGCAGAGTATAATACCAAGCAGAAGTGCGACAATTATGTTTTTGTTAGAATTGAAAACAAGAATGGAAGATGGGGACGAGCTTGGGTGCTGGGCTGGCTTCCGCACGATGAGTATTTCAAGAAAGCAAAAAAGCTAACTAAAGGACAAAAAGATCCATCGAATGGATTTATTGTTAAAGCGGATTGTCACAATGTGGCGATCAAAGATTTAAACAAGTTTAAACAGGAGAAGTAAAAATGAGCAAAGCAGAAAAATCATGAGACGTGGCAAAATTCCCGCCGTAAGCGTGTTACTGGAAGCTGAACGATTCATCAAAGAAAAAGATGAAGACGAAGGAACAGCTTGGTCTGAATCTACCGAAGATTTGGTTAGGGCGTTTGTTGAGTTCTGTGAAATCATATACGAGAGAAGGAGAATTTGAATGGCTGACAAACCAGAAATGAAGGACATAAAAACTATTACATCTAGGGTGATATACCCAGACGGTCAGATAACATGCAAGATTTCAAGCCCCGACCTGCTAACTTCGCGAGAATATTGGAGCCAAGAAGTATTGCGTGTAGAAGTAAACTCATATGAAGATTTGTTCTTTCTCAAGTCATTTAGCGAGATTTTGCATCACAATCTAGGAGATGCATCTAGTGTAAAAATTTTCATACCCTGCTTGTTTGGGCAAAGATCCGACCGGAGATTTAGTGGCGAATCTTCTTTTGACCTCAAGATAATTGCAGATTTTATCAACTCATGTGGATTTGGAGAGGTTCAAATATTTGATCCGCACTCGGATGTTGCTCCAGCACTGATTGAAAAATCAATAGTCATAACTGCTGAAACAGCGGTTAGAGCTACAATCAAGCGACTGTCAGAATCAGGCGAGGAAATAGACGCAATAGTATCTCCTGATGCTGGAGCTTACAAAAAACTGTACAACCTGTACAGTGATATTGACTTGGTAGCGGCCAACAAGGTTAGGAAAAATGGCGAACCAATGATTCAATTAAATGCAGAGGTGAGAGGGTTGAAACTTTTGATTGTTGACGACCTAGCCGATGGAGGTTACACGTTTAGGCTACTTTCTCAAAAACTCAAAGAGCAAGGGGCAAGCTCTGTCCATTTGTATGTTAGTCATGGTTTTTTCCACAAAGGTCTTGACTTTCCAGATTTGGATAGTATAACCATAGGTAGTCACATTGGCAGCAAAGTGAAGTATCTAATGACTCACTGCAAGCCATATTTCTTAAATCGTTAAAGTTTTTTGTTATGATACCCGAAAGTATAAAGTATCAGGAATTTTTTGAAAAATCACAAGCAAGAATTAAAAGGAGAGATCCAAGAATGTTATCAACACTTCTAACAGACTTTTACAAAATTGGACACATCAACCAGTATCCGGCGGGCACGCAAAAGGTTTATTCAAACCTGACTGCTAGGAAATCTAGAAACCAAGACATCGACAAGGTGGTGTTTTTTGGATTGCAGTATTTCATGAAGAAGTATTTGGTTGAAGATTTTAAAACCAATTTCTTTAGCCGTCCTCTTGATGAGGTGATGGATGAGTACAAAAGGATGTGCCAGCATACAATAGGCGATCTACCCAGCTACGATCACATTGCAGATTTGCACAAACTGGGGTACTTGCCTTTGTCTATCAAGGCTTTGCCGGAGGGAAGCAAAGTGCCAATTGGTGTTCCAATGCTTACTATAGAGAATACAGACGACCGCTTCTTTTGGTTGACAAACTTCATAGAAAGCCTAATGTCTGCAATCATCTGGCAGCCAATCACTTGCGCTACTTTGGCAAATGAGTACAGAAAACTATTCAATAACTATCTAATGGAATCAATCGGTAGCACCGACTTTGTACCATTCATGGGGCATGATTTCAGCTTCAGGGGTATGGGCGGACTAGAAAGCGCTTGTTTGACAGGCATGGGGCATTTGACCTCGTTTAGTGGCACAGACACTATCCCCGCCATTATGTGCTTGGAAAAATACTACAACGCAAATATCGAAAATGAGCTTGTAGGGTGCAGTGTTCCAGCTACAGAGCATAGCGTAATGAGTAGTGGATCAGCCATTGAAGGAGAGTTTGAGACATTCAAAAGATTAATCACTGATATTTACAAGTCAGGCATTGTTTCCATAGTATCTGACACATTTGATCTATGGGAGGTTCTAACTGATTTTCTACCTCGTCTAAAAAATGAGATCAATGCTAGAGAGGGAAAGGTGGTTATTCGTCCTGATAGCGGTGATCCGGTAGACATTATATGTGGAACATACCAGCCCCATCATGGAGATTATGAATCCAGATCGGAGCCTGAAGAAAAGGGTGTTGTGGAATTGCTATGGGAAGCCTTTGGCGGAACTGAAGTTAATGGCTACAAGGTTCTGAACGACAAGGTAGGTGCCATCTATGGGGATTCTATTACTACAGACAGAGCCGATCAAATATCAAAAAGATTGATGGCTAAGGGGTTTGCTCCACTAATTGTTTACGGAATAGGATCTTATACTTATCAGTATAACACAAGAGATACTTTTGGCATGGCTGTAAAATGCACAGCAATTGTAAATAACAATAAAGAAGTAGAGGTTTATAAAGACCCTATTACCGACGATGGAACGAAAAAGTCTCTCAAGGGATTCTTGATTGTCGAAGGAGAAAACGGCAACTACACAGTTAGAGATGGCGTCACAAGGGAGGAGTCTATGGCAGGCTCATTGAATCCTGTATTCTTGGACGGCCAACTGATTAATGAAACCAATCTAAGCGCAGTTAGAAGAAGGGTTGCAGAATGAAAAACAAGGTTGAATTATTGGGATATTACGGAAGCGACACTGTGATTGCTTGCAGTGCTTGGACATCTACTAGCAGAGATCTAAACGAGGACAAAAAGAATCGTATTGGAAAACTCATCAACATGCTATGGAGTGAAGGTCATGAAACCCCCTTCGAAAAAGGATTGGTTCATTTTCTCGTTGATACTGATATCGCCAGTCATATTCATCTACTTAAGCACCGTATTAGTTCTCTTAATGCTGAATCTGCTCGGTATAAAGAATTAAAAGAAGATAAGTATTACCTACCGGAAGATTGGAAAGGTATTACCAATTCAGATTATGTAGGTTTTGGTTCTGAGACTATTGGACCCAATGTAATAACTTGGTTAGAGCTTTTGGAAAGTTACACTAGAGAAGGTAACGAACTCTATCACCAATGTATCAAAGACCTTGAACCAGTATTGGGACGCAAGCGAGCAAAAGAGTCAGCACGATTCTTCAAGACTTACAACAGCCAGATTCAAGCGGACGTGATGTTCAACATGCGTAGTTTTGCCAACTTTATCAAGTTACGAAACAGCGAACATGCTCAACTAGAGATTCGTGAGATCGCCCAGCAGATGTGGGATTTGGTTGCCACAATCGACGGCGAGCCTTTTAAGTATACACTAGATGCCATCGCGAGGAAAATTAATGAATGAGTCTCAGGTCTGGGATCAGGTCTGGGATCAGGTCTTGGAGGAAGTCGATGAAAACCATTGAACAGGTCGGGGTTCAGGTCAGGCGTCAGGTCTGGGATCAGGTCTTGGAGGAAGTCGAGGATCAGGTCGAGGATCAGGTCTGGAATCAGGTCGGTGATCAGGTCGGTGATCAGGTCAGGGATCAGGTCAAGGTTCAGGTCCGGTGGCAGGTCGCGGTTAATGCTGCGGAGGAAATGCGAAAAATTTCCTGACTTTTTTATGTATATCAGTAAAACCAAACTATAATAGATAATAGTCGATGTGCCTGTTGTTGGGCCATTACATATTTTTTGATTACTTTAGGAGCTTTTAATGAAGAAAGTTGTTTTGTCTCTTTGTCTTTTGTTTGTACTGGGTAGTTACTCTGATGCGCAAGATATGAAATTGCGAATTGTAAAACCCCTACCCCTTGTTCGCAACACATTGTGTCATACCGCACAAGTTACCGGAAAGATGCTGGGTGGCGTCAAGGATGTATTGAAAGCGCCCTTTACTACACCTCTTCCACGTCTAGAAGTCAAAACATACAAGCTGACTTGGCCTAGACTTAAATGGGAGCGAGGAAAACTAGAAGAAGTGAAGCCTTCTGATAACGTGTATGAAACAAAGGCACAATGGAGAGAAAGGCTAAGGCTGGAATCTCTTCGCTTGAAAAAAGCGTCTCCAGATATCTTAGCTCCAAAACCAATGGAGTCTGAATTGCTGGACATGCCAAGAGTGCCAAAGAATGTAACTTTTATTTGAGCGTGGGGCTTCGGCCCCTTTTTTATTATCTAGGAGACAAGAATGAACTATGCAGAAATAGCGTCTAACTATCTATTAGACAGAGCAAATGCAGATCGGTCTGCCGCTTTAACCTCACTATCAATACTATTGAACCATCCGGCTGGTATTGGGGATCATAGCACTGATGACCTTCATAATAATTTGGATGACGCTTTGCGTAAGCTTGCCGAGGCTGACGACCGAATCAAAACCATCAAGACATATTTATTCAAAAAAGAGGAGGAGCAAGATCAGGAATGATCTTCTTTTAACTCGCTTGAGCTATACTTCTTTGGTAGCTCAATGAATATCTTTTCTATATTGTGCTTCTCACAAACATCCTCCTCTGCTTGATTGTATGAGGAGGGTTCTCTATCTCCACTGTTAAAGAACAGGAGTTTATTCTTTTCAACAGAATTTAAAGTGGCAATGTCATGCAACGTCTTGGACACGCTCGCATCATCATCTATGGCAATAATCGCCAGATCAACCCCTCTGATGCTGGCAGCTATGAACCTCCTGTGTTCTTCATCCATGAAAGCTTTTGAGCCTTTGATTTTTACCTGCTTGTCATTGTTAACAATAACTATAAGCTCATCGCATTTAGATTTAGCTGCAAGTATGTATTCTATGTGCCCTCTATGTATTGGATTAAAATAGCCAGAGACTATGCCAACTCTCATGCGTCTAACCCTCTCAAACCGGCGTTTCTAACAACAGGCACGCCAAATGCAGTGATCGTTCCATCATCTTTTGTATCGTTGATAACCACTCTTGGGCCTCGTGGAAGTCCCATGATCAGGTCATCCCAGAACAGCTTATGACCACGTAATTGATGCTCGGTAATATCTCTCATGCTTTCTGGGCGTGCGGTGGTAAGGATGATTCTGCATTCATCATATTTCCACTGCTCAAACTTTTCAAGCACACCGTCAAGTAAAACTGCTGGCACACTGTATATTTGATTAAGCCCGCCCTCGCCGTGATGCTTGAGAACAGTTCCGTCTATGTCTATAAAAAGCGTTTTAGCCATATATGATTTTTGAACCCTCAAAATCAAAGTTAAAATTTACATTTAGTTTTTTGTATTTCTCTACCATTTTGTTTTTATCATCTATGTTTTCAAAAATGCCAAAAATAAATCCAGATCCTCCAGATCCAAGTAGTTTACCGTTCATTCGATTTTTATGCAAATCTTCATAAATTTCATCCACATGCGCAGAGCTGACCATGTTTGATATTCTTTTCTTCTCTGCCCAGCTTCTGTTTAGCAAATAGCCAATGGTAAACAAATCCTCATTCTGAAAAGCTTTGTAGGCATCTTTCGATAGTTTTTGGATATTATGTTTATTTTCTATCGAGTCAGGATTGTCGTGAGATTTTGCTATTTGAAAAGATTTTCTAGATCTGCCAGTGTAAATTAAAACACTATGCTCTAAAAACATTTTTAAAAAATCTTCTGACAGCGGCATGGGGCGAACATTGTAGCCACTGCTATTCATGGATATAGAATTAAATCCACCATACGCTGCCCAAATTTGATCTTGAATACCACCAGACTCATTTAATAACCCCCGCTCAATAGCGATAGCTTCATCTGCTAACTGCCTTTTGGAAACACTTTTTTTATTTAAAGTGTGTATAGCATGTAAAAGTCCAACAACAAATGAAGAAGAAGACCCAGTACCGGTTTGAGCTGGAAGATCACTAAAGTGATTGATATCAATAGCGCTTTTTACTTTTAGATATTCTAGTACCCCCCTTACACCATCGTGTTCTATCTTTGTGTTATCATCCACCGTTTCGACTTTGGAGTAGGCGACACGAGTGTCATAATCTAAGATACTGGGGGTGTATCTAGTGTTTACGTAAGAATATTTATCTATGCAAAAACCTATTATCTCAGAGCCATACTGATGATAATATGATCTATAGTCGGTGCTACCGCCAAAGAGTGACACCCTAAATGGAGTTCTGGTTATAATCATTAGTAGTTTCTACACTTTTGATCGTCTGAAGCATCGAACATTGAATAAAACTTTTTCATTTCATCAATGCCCTTAGTAAGTGTGACTTTCGCCTCATATCCAAGATCGTATAGTTTTTGGCTACTGACAACATAATCTCTTTTGTCTGGATCTGTCCTGCTGTCATCGTGGGTAAAGGAGGCGTTAGTTTGGCGACAAACCTGCTGAACCAAAGTTAGCTTGGTTGTGTTGATAGCATCATTACCCAAGTTGTAAACATTGCCAATCATCAGCGGCCAATAATTCATCGCAAACGTAAAGGCGGAGCAGATGTCCTTGACATGAATATAGTTCCTTCGGAAGTGTCCATCAAATACAGATATGCTGCCATCTTCCATAGCCCGCTTAACTAAATTGTTAACCAAAAGATCTGTTCTTGTCCTGAAAGACGTGCCAAAGACTGTCGCAAGCCTAAAAGCCACAGTTCTATTATAGTTCGAAAGCAAGAGTTTTTCTGTGTCATCTTTGGTTTTTGCATATAAAGATAGGGGATTTGTAGGGGTTTCCTCGTTACAGACCCCATCCCCAGTAGTGCCATACCCAGAGTTTGTATTGGGGTAGATCACCACCTGATTCTCTAGATATGGAAGGAGTTGCTCATACCATTTGTAGTTTAAGTTGTAGGCAAGTTCTTTGTTTTTGTCACATAGAGGAGCGCCGACCAAGGCTGCCAAGGGTATGATTACATCAGCCCCTTTGATTGATTCTTTTAGATTGTCACTCCAGTCGAGTACGCTTTCTTTGAAAAAGGAAACTCTGTCGTTAACGAGAGATTTGCTCACCAAAGTTCCTTGATTGTAGAAAAGATTATCGTAAACATGTATCTCATCGCAGTTGACTTTCATCTTACTTGTGATAAAATGACATAGGGCGCTGCCTAAATATCCAGCACCTCCAGTTATAACAACTCTGTTGAACTTTGTGAAAGCTGTTTCTTTGCCATCAGGCAATACCGACTTCTCCAAATTAATCTCCTTTTATAATTCTGTATGAGTCAGAGTCTTCATGATGTGTTGAAAATTCAATAAAGTCACAAGGGGTGGATAAGTTGCTAGTGAATCTATGAGCAGTCATTGTATCTAATGTGAATGAATCGCCTTCTCTTAAAATTCTTGGACTATAAAGAGAACTAAAATGATCCCAAGTCCAATACTCCATATTTAAATTTGTAGAATATTCTAGAAGTAACTCACCCTTGATTACATAAAATGTTTCCTTTTTCTTTTTATGATAGTGTACTGAACACCATTTACTTGGAAGGACATGTAGGTGTTTGCCGCAATACAAGTCATTGTTTTCAATCCACAACTCATATCCCCAACCCTTGGTCACTACCTTCTGCATGATTCCAGTCCTTCTTTTAATGCGAGGCATATTCTGTCCAGATCTTGATCAGAGAGATACTGGTGACAGCCGATGTGTACACCGTTTCTGCCGACCCATTCCGCTTCTGGAAAATCTCCAAGACTGTACCCCATGTATTCAAAAGCCTTATGCTGTGTCGGAATACAGCCAAAGTTTCTTTTGTGGTGTATATCGTACTTGTCTAGCGATCTCATCACCTTTTGGATATCTCCAGCATTTTTGCAAGTGACGCTAAACCCATGCGGGCAATTCGTATTGCCTTGATCCTCCTCGGAAAACCAAGCTACGTCTTCATAGCCCTCACATTCTGTACGCATCATCTTCATGGATCTGTGACGTGTCCAGAACGTGTCCCAAAAAACATCAACAGCCTCTAAACCAATTGACGCCTCAAGATCATTCATTTTTGAATTGAGTCCTGTACGCTGATGGTCAAAATACAAAGAGTTGAATGGGCGACCATGAGACCTAGTAGAGCTTAGAATTTCTGCGATATTTTTGTCGTTCGTAGAAACCATGCCGCCCTCTCCGCAGCAGACCAGATGGGCAATATAAAAACTATAGATAGACATGTCACCCCAGTGTCCAACCAGCTTGTCTTTATACTTAGCTCCATGAGCCTCACACGAATCTTCAATCACAGCAAGATTATGTCTGTTGGCTATATCGCAAATCACATCCATCTCCGCCATACGCCCCATTGTATGCACCGGCATGATGGCTACTGTGGTCTCATTGATTGCTTCCTCGATCTTTGACTCGTCAATGTTGAGGGTTTCTTTTTTTACATCTACAAACTTAGGAACAAGTCCAGCCGCACGTACACCATTTGTCGTGGCTATAAACGAAAGGGCGGGAACGATAACCTCGCTGAAATTGCGTTTAGCATCTTTTAAATCATACAAAGACAGGCACGCATTGATAACGCCGTCAGTTCCAGAACTCATAGCAACACTTCTTTTATATTCAAAGAGGTCGCTCCATTTCTTTTCAAGCTCTTTGACTTTAGGGCCACTACTAGCCCAATTAGTATCGCATACGTGCATAAGATTTTGACGAGCCTTGTCGCCAATTCTTAATTCTCCAAATTCAATTCTTTTCATTTTGCTCTCTCATATCGCGACTATTGTTTATTATGATCAATAAAGATATTTTCATAGTGTAAACCTACAATCTCTTTTATTGTACTATCTTTCTTTTTAGCTTTATTGAATTCATTCTTTTGATATTATCAACCGCTTTATTTCCAAACTTATTTTGTATCTTATTGATAAATCTAGGATTTTCAAATAGCGTCCTAAAAGCGTAGTCCCTAAACTCTACGACCTCTTTAGATTCTAAATCATAAGTTCTGCTAGGCGTGTGATCGTAAGACAAAAACCCAAACTCTGAATAGTCAGAGGGTAACTCCCAGCCTTCCTTTTTTGCTTTTAAATATAACGGACTTCCCGGTAAAGCAGTAGCGCAATAGATATTATGATTTTCAGCATTTAGCTCCAATGCTAGATTTAAAGTTTCTTGCATTGTGTCATAAGTATCATGACCCAATCCTACTATATAATTGGCACACACATTTATTCCCGCCTCTTGAATCATTTTTACAACTTCTCGGATATTTGTTTCTTCAAATTTTCCTTTAGTAATTTCTCTTCGAATTTCCGTGTTTCCAGCCTCTATACCTAGCGCAAGCCAATTAACTCCAGCAGCTTTTAGTTTTTCTAAGTATTGTGGCTTCACAGTGTCAACACGGGTGTACGCCCACATATTAAAACCATAATCTCGTTCTATAATCAAATCGCATAATTTTTCAAAATGTTTAGGTTTAAGAACCCACATCTCATCAGCAACTTTTATTTGCTTCACTCCTTTATTTGCCAAGTAATCGAGCTGATTAATAGTAAACTCTGGCTCCCAAAATCTAAACTTATTAAATGATGATGATGCCTTATTTGGATCATTATCGGTTCTATTAATAATATTGATCATGCAAAATTCACATTTGTATATACAGCCTAATGATGTATAAATACTTGCAAACGGACTTCGATCTTCATCAATATAGTTAGCGTGCCAGCTACTGGTTCTATATTTGTCTAATGATGGCATTAGATCATAGCCGACACCGGGAAGATCTTGCTGTAATAATTCTTGAGGAACTATCCTTTCAGGATTATTGAGCCTTAGATCACCGGAGCTATCTCTGTAAGCTATACCATTTATGCCAGACAAATCGGTGTCTGTCAAGTTGCTTTTTAAAACATTTTTTAGAGCGTACACACCCTCGTTGGTAAAAGCAATATCTATCTCATTATGCTTTTCTAACACTTCTATAGGTAAAGCGTTTATATGGGGTCCAACAAAAGCAATTTTAAATTCATTACCAAGTATTGAAGATGCCTCTGTAGCTCCAGCCATAGCCGCCGTAGAAGCGTTTGGATTTTGCCCAGTAACAACAAATAAAACTAGCCTTGGTTTTAAATCTTTGACCGACTGAAAAAATTCATCAGCAGATGGTCTTTCGATCTCCATATCATAAATAGCAACACTGTGATCCCTCCTGACTGCATTGGCTAATAATCCAGCCCAGATATTCGTTTCTCTAGCAGAAAAATCTTTTTTAAGCTCTTGATATAAACTAGCAGAGGATGGTGCGACTATCATCAAGTCAATCATTTGTATAAGTCTCCGTGTTCAATTATAAGTGTTGACCTTTCACTTGATAATGCCGCCTCATACGCTGGGACAATTTTATTTGGATATATAAGCTCTACCACATCAATATTAGTGCAAGCGTTTTTAAAACTTTGAGCATAGTTAGCTTTGTGCTGATGTCCGGGATCTAAAGGAAAATCAGAGCCAACAACGGCCTTCATAATTACCTTTGGCTTGCTTTGGCCCATAGACATTGCCTCCCATTTATCGAGATGGTTGACAATTTGATTCATGGCTAGTATAATAAAATTCATCCTTGGATACATAGAAACTGGAATATAACCTTCAAGGGCGAGACCTAAAGCAGCACCGGCCTGAAACTCTTCCGCAACTGGCAGTTCGAGGAGCTTTTCTTTGGGAAAATCTTTTACTTGGTGCGTTAGTGCAGTGCCTTTGTACTCAATAGCCTGACCCATAAAAATTGTTTTAGGATGCTGATTTAAGTATTCCATCCCCTTGTAAACTTCTTCTTTATAGTTCATTAATCCTCCGGCTTTAATGTGTATGTAGACTTTTTATTTTTTGCTTGCTCGCATAGTTGCTGATATATGTCTTTGTCATATAGATCGTCCTGAACTTTGCTAGTGTGCGGTATGTTTTGTATGCGAACATGAGCCTGTTCTTTTTTAAGCTCTCCAAGTAAGAAACTGAAAGTTCCTAGCCAGTTGTCCATATAATGATGTTTAAATTCTGGTGGAAATATATATCCATCCATATACTTTTCTATCGTATCTCTTGCTATAGCAGGCCATCTTAAGACAATAGGTCTTTGATCTAACGATAAAATATGTGCAAATTCAATGGGGATTTTAGTGCTTGCTCCATGCTGATTTGACATAGATGTGATGAGTAATTTACATTTGTTTCTCTTCTGTTGCTCTAAATCTTTAATAAGATCATATACATTGTCTGGCGGCAGTATAACCGTAGTAAGGCATATAACATACTTGCCATGACTTTTTTTGTACGCCATATTAAACGCATTTGCTGATCCACTTTTAATTGTGTCTTCAACAAAAATAATATTGGCTTGTTCTGTAACGCTTTTTTTAATATCACTACATACTATAATTTCATATGAGTATTTATCTCTAATAGATTTAATAGCATTGATTTGTGCTGTATAATCTTCCAGCCCACAAAGTAAGAATGAAACATCGACTTGCTTAGATTTTTCTGGCATATTAAAACTCCACAAAGACGCCAGTGCCAGAGTGAGGATATGACATATTGTACCTATAGTACAAAATGTTTGTGCTAGTCTCTTCCATCATTTTTGCATAGATATCGTACAGCGACTCTGTAGAAACCGATCCCCAACATTCTTCTGTTGGAGTTCCAACCGATTTGCCGTTATCTTCAATAATGAATGTAATAGGCAGGTTTTGAGACACTGCATATAAAATTGACTCATGAGATATGCCAGTTCTAAACCCCATGTCTCCTAAAAAACAATATACTCTATTTGTTTTTTGCTGCCGCTTTAACCCTAGTGCGGTTCCAACAGCAATTGGAGAAATACCGCCGACTATCGCAGAACTAAAAAAGTTATGGTCTGGATAATGTAGAGTTATGGAACGACCTTCTAATATATCTTGTTTAACCCTGTCAGCAGGCACGCCCTTCAGTAACGCATGTAGATGACTAGCCCATGTGGAATAAACATAATCATCTCTAGATATTTGAAGATCATTGAATATATTTATTAGTAACCCCTCGTTACCATCTCTTAGATGAACGGGAGCTTTAATTGTTCCAGACTCGTATATAGAAGCTATATCTTTTTCAAATGCAGCGAGACTTTCTTGTGTACAGTTGTTATAGGACATCATTTTTAAGCTCCTTTAGGCTCTTCGCGTTCAAATCTCTATCACTTATTATAGGTTCATAATCCTGTTCCCATCTAGGATTTATTTCAGAATCGTTAAAATAAACGCTCCATTGATCATCTGGCGATGTATAATATTCACTTAGCTTGTAAAGAAATATACAACTCAAAGATAAACATTGATGCGCATTTAGAGTCCTCGGCGGAATAACTATTGACTTTGAATAATTATTGTCTGAGTCTAAAATGTATTCATTCTTAACTGACGTATCTATATTGTATGTTACAAATTTAATTTTACCATACACGCAGGTTATTAACTTCCATGTTTTGTTGTCTCCGTGGAATCCACGAATCACTCCTTGATGCGACTTTGATATTTTATCCTGAATAAAGTCAACACTAATGTCGTTCTTCTGATAGAATGTGTACTGATTTCCCCTCTTTTCATAATGTTTAGTTCTATTTAAAACTAGGTCGTTCATGATGCCCAAGAGTAATTTATGTTAGAATAGTTAAATACGCCTAAATTTTGAATGAATTGATTGTCCTTAATATAAGATTTTAACCTATCATCTAAGGCAAAATAGTTTTCATCGAATTTTGATGGATCATGCATTAAAATGTTTTCACATTCTTCGTAACCAAATCCAAACTCATGTCCAGCTTTTGCCAATTCTACAACTGATTTTACTTTGAATGGGTGTTCATAAGACTTACCTCCCATTTTTTGCCATGATAGTGGATCAAAGCCAGAAGACCCGATATCCATTTGATGTAGATGGTCAACGATGACATCGCTCGATACAACAAATTTTGTTTTTAAGGCGGCGCATAGGAATGAAAATACTGATTCAGTACAATATCCTGCGTATATATCTGGAACTAAAAATCCGTAATAATCAAAAAGTTTTTTTGCAAATATCTGCACATGTAGATTTACAGTTTTTCCTACAGGTATTACAAAATCTCCTTTTTCAAATAGCTTATAGTCCTGAGATGTGTCCCACAATCCTTCACCTAAGTCAAACCACAGAGAATACCCGCTATCAGTGCTTGTCCTTGAAGCAACCATTCCGTAGTCATCTTTTTTAAATAAATTGTATAGCTTAGACATATCATCTGTTTTTGTAAATGTTATGCCGGAATCAACATATGTATACCCCTCAAAATCGCCAATTTCTTCCCTAGCCTTAATACAAGAGTGATTAAATGTTACATTGACTGGAAGAATATCATCTATAAAATTGTATGAGATTCTATCGCCAAAATGATTTTTAACTTGATTACGCACGCCATCCGAGTTTAAACATGACGACATCACCACTCTGGAGTTGTCAATGTCTTGATTGAGTATGCTCTCTATATTTTTAATGTACTTATCTGGAGATTCCCTTTTAATACCGCATGTGTTATACACTATCAGTAATTTATTAGACATTTTTTATAATCCTATTAAGTTTTTCAATATCTTCTCTAACCATACTTCTTGTAGATTCACTTTCATATATAGATTTGTTATCTGTGACTGATCGCCTTTGGTGTGCCTCACGAAAAGTTTCATCAAATGGAGATTTACCAATTGTCCAATGCATATGCTCAACAAGCATGTCGTCTATATAAAAACATCTTTCGACGCCTTTTGCTACATCCATTGTATAGTTATCAGAATAATCAACACTAAATATAGGTGGGGACAAATGTCCTAGAGTCTTGAACCAGTCTTTATGAAAGAAACCGTGAGTTCCTAACTTTATTCCATTAAATCCATCATTCGGGTAAACATAAGCAATATTATCATCTATGTGGTCAAAAATTTCTATAATTTTTGTATCCCAAGACTTACTCCTAAATATAATGTCATCAGCCGCGCTCATAACGATATCAGCAGAAGACGCAGCACAGCAGATATTATGTAAATTACTGTATATTTCTTTATGTTCTGGATGTGACATCATAACTAAGCAGTTATCTAAATTAGAATTTAGAAACTCTATAGTTTTATTATCATCATAATCAACATACAAAACTAGCTCTATCTGAGATGGATTATCAGCAGTGTCTAATACAGACTTCCACATCCTAAGAAGCGAATCCGTTCTGTTTTTTGTTGGACAAAGTAGACTTATTTTATACATCTTCACATATATCCCAAAAAGTTTTATCAGCAGAAGCACATTTTTGTAAAAAATCTACATCAGTTTTTGCCATATTTAAGCTTCCAATTTTTTCATTACATATAAAAGATCCAATACCACAAGCTAACGCCTCGCCAACTGATCTACAAAACGGCTCATCTAATTCTGGAAAGCAAAACATTGTATCATATTTATTATAAAGTTCTGGCATATCATCATAATTCAACTGTCCCAAAAAATCCACATTATAATTTGCCTTCATAAAGCCCTCAAAGACTTCATTACCCCAGCCAGCAACAACAAAGGATGTCTGAGGATGAGCAATAACATACCTGATAAAATTTTCAGTTCCTTTGAGTTTATGCATAAATCCAACGTATAATACTTTATTTTCACGTTTTTTTTCCATATTATAGAATTTGCTTGTATCTATAGGATCGGGCACTATTTCTACATTCTTAAATATGTCTCCATAAAATTGCACAAACTTATTATAGTGATGATCAGTTAGAAAAAAAGTTTTTTCACAGTTTGAAAACAATTTTTTCCTTGAGTCTTTATCAAGATACATGCACATATCATGTTCTAAGCGGACATGGTTTTTTGCTTCAAAACAATATTCTAGTACATCTTTCTTATAAGAGTAGAAAGCTTCCATGTTAGATGAGATTACTAAGTCATAAACTTGCTTCAAAATATTTTGATGCTCCATATCAATGTGGAGCATCGTTATATCATGTCCTCGGTTTTTTCCTTCATGATATATAATATCATTACTTCTTTGGGCGCCACCCTTACTATGATCTAAAGAGTAATCGCTAATAAATAATACTTTCATTCATACCTTACGAGTAGAAGTGATTATTGTCAAATTTTCTTATTGAAATGCCACCTGTAGTATTTCGGTAAGTCGAAATATTTAGGACTTTGGAATGTGTTGTTATCTTTTTTGTACTTAAGCTTGATAGAACCAACACAATACTTACACACTGTTTTTTGCTCTTTGGCTCCCAGCTTATTTAGAACTGACTCTTCTGTTGTCAGTGTGTTCTTGTGACATCTAGGGCAGACACATGCCCCAGTCGGCTTTACGGCCTTTTGTTTTTTGTGGCCTGTTTTGTGACAGGCGGAACAAACCGGATGAAGATATGTCAAATTTTTGCCAGACATGGTATCAAAGTCATAACTGGTATGATGTACCTGTGTAGACTTTCTATCGCAGTATTTGCATTTACCATCATTGCTATCAATTACTTTCTTCCTAATTGTTCTCCACAGCTCACTGCTTAAGTAATACTTATAAGAAGCGAAGCCTAGTCTAGTTAAACAATCAGTTAACTCTCTCCATTGTAGTCTATCTATTTTACTTTTTTTCATTAATTCAATTATTCAATTACAGGATAAATTATTTATTTTGCAAGATCAAAACCTATTTTTCAGCTACTTAAGAAAAAAAAAAAAAAAAAGATCTCGCCGGGGGGACACCAATCATTACTGGCCTGCGCCAAACACTTTGGAATTTGATGTAGTTGGAGGCAATCTGCTGTAACCGTTACCTACGCCCAACGAAACCATTATTTGATAATTGTCCTTCAAGTGACTATGTAAGCCGTCAAATAATAACCGACAGTTTAGTATAGTCAAGACCACCACAAAAACATCCACAATTCTATGATTTTTTACTTGATTTAGACAGAAGGTTGGCTATAATAGAAAGAGAGAAAACTGCTACGTGGCAGAAATTATTACTAGTACAGGAATCAATAAATGAGAACGAACGAAGTTAGACTGGTTGGCAATGTCGTTAGTGAACCAAAGGTTTTCGATACCGAAAAAGATTTTGCGGTAGTCAGAGTTGCTGTGAACAGCAAGGTTGGAGATAGGGAAGACACTCTTTATATCGATGTAAAGATGTTTGGCAGGGCGTTTGGGGATCTGAAATATTACGACATCCAAAAAGGAGATAGGGTGCAGGTTGACGGTCGATTGATCACGGAAGACTTCACGACAAGCAAAGGTGAAGAGGTTAAGAACCGCCCAGCAATTATCGCCAATAGCGTGTCTAAGTTCTTCAAAAAGGTGAAACCGGAAGCCGCAGAGACAGCAGAAACTGCTGGATTCTAAAGTATAGCTGCCACCAATTGGATTAAGCGTAGTGAAAACTAAAGTTACAATAACTTTAAAAGATCACAGAGACATAGTGGTCTATCTGGATAAGCAGTCATCTGTGAGACTGATAGACCAATTTTATGATCTTTGCTCCGGTGAGCTAGAGGATAACTGTTTTGAGGTTATTGCCAACTCTGATCACGGAAAGGAGTTTCTTGTAATAAAAGCTGATGAAATCCTTTATGTTCAAACAAAAGTGGTGAGCCAGCATGAAGACTAGAAGGCAAAGACAAAAAGAGCGAAAACTTCTCAAAAAGAAAAAAGAGACTCGGAAGCAAATGCTGAGAAAGCGGGCGCAGATCAGAGAAGAAGCAAAAGTAGAAAAAGAAATTGAAAAGATAAAACACCTTTCTAGAGATAGATTAATACCCTACAGAAAACCAAAAGATGAATCTGAATATACAGTGTCCGATTAATACCTTGTCATATGGTTATGTATCTTCATTTTTCATAAAGGAACTTCTTAAAAAGGACTATGATTTAAGGCATATACCAATCGGACACCCTGATCCTGATGAGAATATTGCACCTTGCATAAAAGATGCTATTTCTCGTTGGGATTTTTTTCATGACGCCCCTTGCCTGAAGATCTGGCACCAGCACGATCTGCATTCTTTTACCGGCAAAGGTAAATCTATAGGTTTTCCCATTTTTGAGCTAGAAGAGTTCAATCCGGTTGAGAAGCACTCTCTGGCATACCCGGACTTTCTTTTTACCTGTTCTGAGTGGGGACGCAACGTAATATGCAAGAATGATCACTCGCGATGGAAAACAACCCATGTAGTGCCGTTAGGCTACGATAATGGCGTATTTAAGCCCGTTAGCCTGCCGCCTGAAGATACCACAGTATTTGGAAACTTTGGTAAATTTGAAATAAGAAAAGGCCATGATGTTCTAATAAAGGCTTTTAACAAGGCATTTGAAAAAGAAGACAATGTTAAATTGATTATGATGCCTCACAACTTTTTCTTGAATCAAGAAGAAACAAATCACTGGCTAAAAATGTATTATCAGTCGAAGCTTGGAGACAAAATAGAGTTTGTCAATCGGGTAAAAACCCAGCAAATGGCGTATAATATTATGAGTAATATTCACTGTGGCGTGTTTCCAGCCAGAGCCGAAGGCTGGAATTTAGAGGCGCTTGAGCTGCTTGCTATTGGCAGGCATCTGATTATTACGAATTGTACTGGCCATACCGAGTTTTGCAATAGCTCTAATTCCAAATTAATCGAAATGGAATCAGGCACAGAATCTGCTTTTGACGGAAAATTCTTCCACGGACAGGGATCATGGCGATCCATTACCGAAAACGAAATAGATCAAATGGTAGAACATATGCGAGAAGTTCACAAGCTACACCAGAACGGTCTTCTTAAAATAAATCAAACCGGCATTGATTCTGTTCAAAAATTCACATGGCCCAGTGTTACAAACATCTTAGATAAAAAAATCAGAGAAGTAACTGGAGCTTAAAATGCCTCTACCAAAAAAGGGAAAAAACGAAGACCACACAAAATTTATGTCTCGCTGCATGTCAGATCCGAAGCTAATAGAAGAATTTGGAGACGAGCAGCAAAGGCTGGCGGTTTGCATAAATCAATCCAAATCTCTATTAGAACGCATGGATGACTATGTGCAGGTAAATCCTTGCGGAGACGAGCAGACTGAGGCGCTACAATACGGCAAGCCTAAAAAAAACGACCCTAGAAAAACCCCAGCGAAACCCTCAGAAAGAAAAAAGGGGTCTAAGAGAAACAAACCCAAGTCCGCCAGCAAGCCGTCCAACAAGATTACCTTCAGTAAAACAACTGAAAAGCAGTTGCAAAAACTGGTAACTGAGCATAATGAAAAGGTCAAGAAAAAGGGTAAAGGCTCTAAGGCAACTATGGCTAGGCTAAAAGCAGTATACAGACGTGGGGCGGGAGCGTTTTCCACAAGCCATGCTCCAAAAATGAGTCGCCACGGCTGGGCTATGGCTAGGGTCCGAGCATTTATGTATCTTTTACGTAACGGTAGGCCATCTAATCCTAACTACAAACAAGATAATGACCTTCTTCCCAAAGGACATCCAAGAGCAAAGGCTAGTCTTTGGGAGAATATCAGGAAAAAGAAGGAGAGAGAGGGCGACAAGTACAAGCCATCCAAGCCCGGAGACAGCGACAGACCATCAAAAGAAGCGTGGAAAAGAGCGCAAAGCATGACTGATGCGTATCTCTCCCCGGAATCATATGAAAAACTAAAAGACAAAGGAATGGCTGCTGAATATCAAGGAAGAAAGGTTGAGCTTAATCAACCGTTCAGAACCCCAAAAGGGCCAAAGAAATTCAGCGTATACGTTAAAAACGAAAAAGGCAATGTTGTCAAAGTTAATTTTGGCGACCCGAACATGGAGATTAAAAGAGACGACCCAAAAAGAAGAAAAAACTTCAGGTCTCGCCATAACTGTAAAGATCCGGGTCCAAAGTGGAAGGCTAGATATTGGTCTTGCTGGCAATGGAGAGCAAGTAGTCCAGTAAAGGGCGGAGGCTGCGGAGACGAATAAAGAGGTGTAGCATGCTTATCGTAAATTTAAAGCTATATTTTGTTGCATTTGACGAAACAGACTTAAGATTTAAAGTATATCTTGACGAACAAGGTCTAACACCTACAATACAGCTTAACGCAGAAGATGAAATAGACGACTGCATTTTTGAAAAAACATTGGATTTTTTTTACGGAGACACCAGATCACTCATGGACTCCTGCAAACTGTCTAGAATTGAAAAGGAAAACAATGAGATATCAATAGTATACAACATATATTGTTATGAAGACTTAAATTGCAAATCTGGAAAATTTGTTAGTTTTGATAAAAATAGCATAGAGCTGTACAGGTTTGCTCAGAACAGAGGTAAATATGGATAATATAGAAAAACCAGAAGATGATCAATGCTTCTTTGACAAGGACCACATTGTTTTTTATGTTGACGACGAGGAAAATATCAAATGTGCTTATTCTCTAATGTCCAAAGAGATATTTCAAGACTTGATACTATCTGTGCTGGGAGGGGCAATAACCGATCAAGTATTAGCATATTTAATGGAAGACCTAGACGCCCAAGGCTGCAAAGAAGAGTCACTATCTATGCTTGCGATAAAACATCTTTTGCGGCACGATGATCACACCCCAGTAATCAAACCAAGTAACTTTAAAT
>MDSW01056316.1_pt1 | contig 19783 bp, 16 predicted proteins | sample 811171 | NCBI WGS metagenome assembly MDSW01 (sample SAMN05326641, study PRJNA326480) | marine metagenome | isolation source: seawater | place: Atlantic Ocean: North West | collected 2012 | reverse complement strand
TAGATAAGATAATACTTCTAATATGCTAAAAAGAAAGAATAATCCAATATTAGTATATATCAGTTTGTTTAGGATAGTCCCAGTTTGAAAATCTTTGTATAAGCTATTTAAGAGACTATTCATTAGTAAAATTGAGTGTTATTTTTTTGCCAGTATTTTAAAAGTAAAAATCCAAATAACATACCTCCTAAATGTGCAAAATGAGCTACATTATCTGCAGGATTATTACTTATTCCTAAATAAAGTTCTAAAGCACCATATAGTATTACAAAATATTTAGCCTTTACAGGTATTGCGAAATATATGTAAAGCAGAGTGTTAGGAAATAACATTCCAAAGGCTAATAAAATTCCAAATACTGCCCCTGAGGCTCCTACGGTTGGTGTATTAATTAGTAAATTAAGTTTACCCATTATTTGATTTGAGTAGTTTTGATTTCTGTCAAGAATACTCTTTCCATTTTCTAAAAGAATATTTAAATCAGAAGCTTTTAGTTGAGATTGAAGGTTTAGAATCTCATATTGACTTACAACTAAGTGTAATAGAGCAGCTCCCAATGCTGTAGCCATATAATATACTAAGAATCTTTTTGGTCCCCAAACATTTTCCAAGACCTTTCCAAACATCCAAAGAGCAAACATATTAAAGAATAGATGGCTAAATGTTGCGTGCATAAAAAAGTGAGTAATCAATTGATGAGGCATAAATTCAGTTGATTGTAATTGGTGCAACGCAAGTAAGCTTGTTAGATCAATACCATAATTTTTTAATGATACTGTTGCGAAAAATAATAGACCATTTATTATTAGAAGATTCTTAATAATTTCTGGAAGTTGACTGAAGGATGTTGCTCTATACATAATTAGAAATATTTTTCTATTTCATTAGTTTTTAGTTGAATCATAGTCCGCTTTCCATTAGGACATACGCTCGGAAATTCACATTTGAATAATTCATTTTTTAAAGAGGACATTTCTTCTATTTCTAGTGATTTTACTTTCTTAATTGCTAATGATTTTGCAAGAGATCTCGCTAAATTTTGGCTGTGGTCAGTTACTATGTCTTCTGAGTTTTTTTCTTGTTCGATAAGGTTTTGAATTATAGTGTGTAGGTTTTCTTCCATGCATTCTGAGGGTATTCCTATTATTATAATGCAATCTTTTTTGATGTTAATATTAAAACCAACTTTTGATAATTCTTCTTTCATTTCAGAGATAGTTATTATCTCAGAGATACTGAATTTAATTTCTTTTGGAAATAATAACTGTTGAGATTGGCCTTTGTTTTCTGAAATATTTTTTCTGAAATATTCAAATAATATCCGTTTATGCGCTCTTCTTTGGTGGATTAAGAGTAACCCTTCTTTATTGGGAATAGCAATAAAATGATTTCCAATTTGATTTAGATTTTCTGATTTTCTTTCGCTATCTAATATTTCCCCAAAAGAGGATTGTTTTGATTTTTCTTCTTTAATTATTTTTTGTGTTTTGATCTGTTCTACATTTTCAGTTTTAAAAGGATTGTATGTAGGATCAATTTTAATTTTAGGCTCCTTTATTATATTTTTTGAGTGATAGGTATTAAATGATAGTTCTTGGGAAAAATCTATTGAAGGAGCAATATTATACGTTCCTAATGATCTCTTTACAGAAGCTCGTATAATTGCATAGATAGCTTTATCATCTTCAAATTTTATTTCTGTCTTTGTTGGATGAATATTAATATCAATTAGTCTGGGGTCAACCGCTAAATTAATGAAATAAGAAGGAAAATAATTGTTAGGAATTAGCTCTTCAAATGCTTTATTTACTGCATGTTGTAAATAATGGCTTTTAATATATCGTCCATTCACAAAGAAATACTGTTCTCCTCTTGTTCTTTTTGCTGACTCAGGTTTTCCAACAAATCCACTAATTTTTACTAATGTTGTTTCTTCATTAACTGGTACTAGCACTTCATTTTTTTTATTTCCAATTATATTTACAATCCTCTGTCTAAAATTGCTTTTAGGTAAGTGAAAAATTTCTTTTTCATTATGGAAGATTTGCAACTTTATATTAGGGTTTGCAAGAGCAAACCTTATAAATTCTTCATTAATATGGCGCATTTCTACTTTGTCAGATTTTAAAAATTTTCTTCTAGCTGGAACATTGTAGAAGAGATTCTTCACTTTTATAGAGGTACCATTTGAAGTGCCACAATCATTAGAAGTTTTTATTTTTCCACCTTCAACTATTAAATGAGTGCCTAATTCTTGACTTGTAAGCTTTGTTTTTAGTTCAATATGAGCAATTGCTCCAATGGAGGCCATCGCTTCACCTCTAAATCCCATTGTTTTAATATTGAATAGATCATCAGCACTATTAATTTTTGAAGTCGCATGCCGTTTAAAACACATTTTTGCATCTTGTGCGCTCATTCCACATCCGTTATCAACTATTTGTAGTAAAGATCTACCAGCATTTTTTACAAAAATCTTAATTTCTGAGCTTCCTGCGTCTAAAGCATTCTCAAGCATCTCTTTTATTGCTGATGCAGGCCTTTGAATCACTTCTCCTGCAGCAATTTGGTTTGCAACATGGTTAGGTAATAATTGAATGATATCCAATGCTAATTATTTGCTTAATTAATGAAAAATATATAGACTAGCAAAGATAAAATAATAATAAGAAGTATTATTTTTATACTCCTTCCTTTTTCTTTGTTTTGGATACGACTTCTTTTAAATCTTATATTTTTTCTTTCACCTTTAGTTAATGTTTCTATTCTTTCTTTTTGTTCATCATAATATCTTGGTTTAAATGAAAATGATTTTGCGCTAGAATTTTTGAAAAAAGAAGGTATTATAGGTGTCTTCATGTCTACAAAAGTATTAAATAATTTAGTTGATAAGTAATGATTTTACTTTTCTTAATTCGTTATTGATTTTATAACAATTTTTAATTTTACATATATGTTAAATTACACAAAGATAATTCTATTTATATTTATTATTTTGTTTAGTATACTAAATGTTTCTGCACAAAATAGAGCTGTTTTTTTAGATGGTTCAACTGAATGGGCTGATAGTGTTTTCTTAACCTTGTCAGAAGAAGAGAGAATTGCTCAACTTTTTATGGTTGCTGCATATTCAAATAAAGGAGAGCTTCATAAACAGAAGATTACGGATCTTATAGAGCACTATAAAATTGGAGGGTTAATGTTTTTGCAAGGAGGCCCTGTTAGACAGGCAAAATTAACTAATTACTATCAGTCAATCTCTAAGACTCCAATGATGATTGCTATTGATGCAGAATGGGGAGTTGCTATGAGGTTAGATTCTGCTTTAAGGTTCCCTTGGCAAATGACATTAGGAGCTATTGAAGATACTAATCTTATTTATGATATGGGAGTAGAGATTGCTAGGCAGTGTAAATTAATAGGAACACATATTAATTTTGCTCCTGTTATTGATGTTAATTCAAATCCAGATAATCCTATAATAAATAATCGTTCATTTGGAGAGAATCCAAACAAGGTTGCTCAAATGGGAGCTGCTTATATGAGAGGTATGCAGAATAATAAAATACTTGCTTGTGCTAAACATTTTCCTGGACATGGCGATACAGATACAGACTCTCATAAAACCTTGCCAATAGTGAATAATTTAAAGTATAGATTAGAAGAGGTAGAATTATTGCCATTTAAAAAATTGATAAATAAAGGACTGGGATCTGTTATGGTAGCTCATTTACATGTTCCTTCTTTGGATGATACGGAGAATTTAGCATCTACTTTATCTGAAAAGGTAGTAACTGATCTACTTAAGAATAATATGAGGTTTACAGGTCTTACTATAACTGATGCTCTTAATATGAAAGGGGTAAGTCAATTCTATGATCCAGGTATCGTAGACGTAAAAGCATTACTTGCTGGTAATGATGTTTTGCTTTTTTCTGAAGATGTGCCAAGAGCAATAAAGGAAATACAAAAAGCTATCAGTCAAAAACAAATTACTCAGAAAGAGATTGACGAAAGATGTTTAAAGATTTTACAAGCAAAAAAGTGGATGGGGCTAGACAATTATAAGCCAGTAGATATTTCTAACATTCCAAATAATATAATTAAAAGAGAGACCGAGATTTTGAATAAGAAATTAGTGCAATCTTCATTAACATTAGTACAAAACTATAAGGATTTATTACCTTTAAAAAGTTTGGATACTTTAAAGATTGCTTCTGTAAGTATAGGTGAGGATGGTAGCGAATTTCAAAAGATGCTTTCAAATTATGCCCCTGTTCAGCATTTTATTATTAATGAAAATGCTAGTTCTGCACAACAAGCAGTTTTATTAAATAAATTATCAAAATATAATTTAGTTATTGTAGGTATTCATAAATCAAATGCTAATGCTTGGAAATCTTACAAGATTGCAAGAGAAATAGATGTTTTGATTCAATCTATTGCATTGCAATCTAAAGTAGTTGTTAGTATTTTTGCTAATCCATATAGTATAAATTCGTTCATATTTACAAACAATTTTGACGCACTTATATTAGGCTATCAGAATAGTGAAATTGCCCAGAAGGAACTTGCTAAGGCAGTTTTTGGGGGAATTGGAATTAATGGTAAATTACCAGTTAGTACTAAGCATTATGATATTAATTCTGGGTTGCTCACTAATTCACTCAGAATGAATTATGTGTATGCCGAAGAAATAGATGTTAGCTCAGATTTCTTTTATAAAATAGATAGTATTGTAGAAAATGCAATTTCTGAGGGAGCAACTCCTGGTTGTCAAGTTTTAATAGCAAGAGAGGGAAATATCTTTTTCAATAAATCGTATGGGTTTCATACATATCAGAATAAATATAAAGTAAATAACTCTGATGTTTATGATTTAGCCTCTATTACCAAAATTGGAGCAACTGTGCCGATTTTAATGCAAATGGTTGATAGTAATGAGTTGGATTTAGATGCTGTACTTGGCGATTACTTAGAATTAGATTCAACTGATAAAGCTCCTTTAATTATTCGTGATATATTATCACATCAGGCAAGGTTATTTCCGTGGATACCTTTTTATAAGAAAACATTAGTTGAAGATTCTGTTTCAGGAATTATGACTTTGAGAGATACATTATATAGTGTTAATCACTCTCAGAGATATCCATACAGAGTATCAAAAGGTATATATTTACACAAAGAATATCCTGATTCGATACTTAAACAAATAATAGATTCTGATTTATTAGACAAAAAAGAATATCGTTACTCAGATCTGGGATATTATTTTTTTAAAGAAATTATTGAGAAAGAGTATTCTTTATCATTAGATAAGATAGTTAATATTAAATTTTATAAGGCACTAGGAATGGAGAATATGGGATACCTTCCACTCGAAAGATTGAATAAGTCTAGAATTATTCCAACGGAAAATGATTTTGAATATAGAAGTCAGCTTTTGAAAGGAGATGTACATGATATGGGAGCTGCAATGCAGGGAGGTGTAGGTGCTCATGCTGGTCTTTTTTCTAATGCGAATGATTTGGCAAAATTAATGCAAATGTATTTACAGAAAGGTCAATATGCGGATGAGAATTACTTAAGTGAAGAAGTTATTGAGGAATTCACAAGATGTCAATTTTGTTCTGATGAAAATAGAAGAGGAGCAGGTTTTGATAAGCCCGTCTTAGAAAATGAAGAAGGAGGTCCAACTTGTCAATGTGTCTCTTCTTTAAGTTTTGGACATAGTGGATTTACAGGTACTATAGCTTGGGCTGACCCTCAGACACAAGTAATTTATATATTTTTGTCAAATAGAATTCATCCTGATGCAAATAATAAGAAACTACTTGATATGGATATAAGAACAGAGATTATGCAAGTAATTTATGATGGTTTAAATGAAAGATAAATTAAAGATCGGTATTGTTTGCTACCCTACATATGGTGGAAGTGGTGTAATTGCAACTGAACTTGGGATTGCCCTATCTGAAAAAGGACATGAGATCCATTTTATATCTTATGATCAACCGTTTCGTTTAGATTTATTTTCTGAAAAAATATATTACCACGAAGTAAGTGTGCCTGAATACCCTCTTTTTGAGTATACACCTTATGAATTGAATCTCACTTCCAAATTAGTTGATGTTGCTTTATATGAAGGATTGGATCTTTTACATGTACATTATGCAATACCTCATGCTTCTTCAGCTATAAATGCAAAACAGATTCTAGCTACTCATAATATATATTTACCTATTGTTACTACTTTACATGGCACAGATATTACTCTTTTAGGCAAGGATAAATCATTTAAACCTGTAATAGAGTATGCAATTAATATGTCAGATGCAGTGACTGTTGTCTCTGATAATTTAAAACAAGTAACATTAGAATATCTCCGTATTAAAAAAGAGATAATCACGATTCCTAATTTTATCGACATGAATTTATATCAGAAAAAACCTGATAAGAATTTAAGAAAAAATCTCGCAGATGACAAGGATTTTATTATTACACATATTTCTAATTTTAGAAAAGTAAAAAGAGTTAGCGATGTTATTAAGATCTTTAATAAAGTATGTCAAAATAATTCCGTCAAATTATTGATGATTGGGGATGGTCCTGAAAGGATCAAAGCAGAACAGCTTGCTAGGCAATATGGAATTTATGAGCAAGTAAGGTTTTTAGGTAAATTAAGAGTAATTGAAAATATATTAGCAATTTCTGATATATTTATTCTGCCTTCGGAGACAGAAAGTTTTGGATTAGTTGCATTAGAAGCCATGGCTAGTGGTACTGCGGTTATTTCTACAAATACTGGAGGTCTGCCTGAAGTAAATATTAATGGAAAAACAGGATTTCTGTCAGATGTCAGTGATATTGAAAAGATGGCTAATGATACCATTAGGCTTTTATCAGATATTAATCTATTAAATAGATTTAAGCGTAATGCATTGGAGCATGCAAATTCTTTTGCATTGGATAAGATTCTTCCCAAATATAAAGAAATTTATAAAGCTTTATGTCGCAAAATAAAAGTAAAATAAAGATAGGGCTTACTGGAGGTATAGGTTCTGGTAAGACTTTTGTAAGTGAAATATTTCTTAAGTTAGGAATACCTATTTTTTATGCTGATTATCATGCAAAAAAGTGTATGCGAGATAAAGAGGAGTTAAAAGATCAGATCTGTAAAAAATTTGGAAGTGAGATATATAAAGGTCTTGAAATTCAAAACAAAAAATTATCTGATATTGTTTTTGCTGATTCTCAAAAGTTAAAAGAACTAAATAGTATTGTACACCCTTTTGTAAGTATTGCCTTTGAAGAATGGGTAAAAAATCAAGAGTCAAAGTATGTTATAAAGGAAGCCGCTATATTGTTTGAGACAGGTACAGATAAATACCTTGATGCAGTTATTTGCGTTTCTTCCAACATGGACCTAAGAATAAGAAGGGTAATGAAAAGAGATAATTGCACTGAAGAGAAGGTAATACAAAGAATATCTATGCAAATACCGCAAAAAGAAAAAGAGAAACTATCTGATTTTGTAATTTTTAATAATGGAGATCAATTAATTCTTCCTCAAGTATTAAAAATTATTAATCAAATAAGCTAATGTCTCCCTTTCCTTCTCGTGTAATTTCATGATAGCTACCTGTACATCTAATAATTGTAGATGGGATGCTTTCTCCATAGCCTCCCGAGATTATCATATCTACCTTATTTGCAAAATATTTATAAATTAGATCGGGATCGGTACTATATTCTACGATCATGTCTTTATCTTTTACTGATGTGGTAACAATTGGATTACCTAGTTCTTTTACAATTTCTCTAGCTATATTGTTGTTAGGAATTCTAATGCCTATTTCTTTTTTTTTATTTTTAAAAAGCTTTGGAATATTCTTACTTGCATTTAGAATAAAAGTATATGGTCCTGGTAAAGCTTTTTTCATTAATTTATATGTTGAGGTATTAAGATGCTTGCTAAATTCAGAAATATGACTTAAATCATAACAAATAAATGATAGATTATGTTTTTTGATATTAAGTTTTTTTAATCTACATAATTTTTCCATAGCTTTTTTATTGTACACATCACAGCCAAAGCCATATACAGTATCTGTAGGATATATAATAACACCTCCATCTTTAAGACATTCAACTACTTTTTTTATTTGTCTTATGTCAGGGTTCTTAGGGTGAATTTTTAATAGCATTAATTAAAAAAGTATTGAATAATAAGAAATAAGATTGCTAGATCTATAAAAAGTAAGATGCTAAAAAGTTTAGGATTAGAATCGTATAGTTCTTTTAGTTTATTCCATATTTCATCCATATTATTTTCTTGCTATTAGTTATGCGATTGAATTATTTTGTGCTAAAATAACTACTTTAATTCTAAAACAACAATGTTTTCTGTATGATGTGTTTGAGGGAACATATCTATTGGCTGTATATGAATGGTTTTATAGATTTTTTTCATAAGAGATATGTCACGTGCTTGGGTAGAAGAATTACAACTAACATATACTATACGTAAAGCTCTAATTTTAAGGATTTGTTCTATAACTTTTTTATGCATCCCATCTCTTGGAGGGTCAGTAATGATAACATCAGGACTGCCGTTTGTCGCAATAAATTCATCTGTAAATATTTCTTTCATATCACCAGTGAAGAATCTGCAATTAGTGATGTTGTTTCTTTTTGCATTCTCATTAGCTGCCAGTATTCCTTCCTTTACAGAGTCTATGCCTATAACTTTTTTTGCATTAGTTGCTACGTATTGAGCAATAGTTCCTGTTCCTGTATAAAGATCATATACTATATTATTTTTAGCGATCGCTGCAAGTTCTTTTGTTTTTCTATATAATGTTTTAGCTTGTTCTGAGTTAGTTTGAAAAAACGATTTGGCACCGATCTTAAAGTATAAACCATCTATTTCTTCAATGATATGATCTTTTCCATGGTAACAAATTACCTCTTGATCATAGATTGTGTTATTTGCTTTTTGGTTGATAATATATAATAAAGAAGTAACCTCAGGAAAAGTATGCTTGATATGATCCATTATTAACTTAATTTCTTTTATATTTTTTTCATAGAATTGAATCAAGACCATTAAATCATTAGTTGAAGATGTTCTGATCATTAAGTTTCTTAATAATCCAGAATGATTTCTTATATCAAAATATGTTATTTTGTGTTTAAGTGTAAATTTTTTTATAGATAATCTAATAGAATTAGATGGTTCTTTTTGTAAATAACAGTTTTTTAGATCAATCACTTTGTCAAACATTCCAGGTATATGAAACCCAAGAGCATTTTTTTCTTTAATCTCTGCTTCAGATTGTATTTCTTCTAGGCTAAGCCACCTTTTGTTTGAAAAAGTAAATTCCATTTTATTTCTATAAAAATAATCATCTTTACTTCCTATTATTTCGAAATTTTTAGGTAGCTTAATATCGCCAATTCTTTTTAAATTATTAAGAACTTCATTTTGTTTAAATTCTAATTGAGATTTGTAATTCATATTCTGCCATTTGCACCCACCACAAGTTCCAAAGTGCTCACATTTAGGATCTGTTCTTCTTTTTGAGTAAGTATGAATTTTATCAATCTTAGCTTGCCAGAACTTTTTTCTTCTCTTAAATATAGTAATGTCACAGATGTCACCAGGAACACCGCCATTTACAAATACTACTCTACCCTCGTGCTTGGCTATTGATCTTCCTTTGTTTGCTGTATCAATAATCTCAATGTTTTTTAAAAAAATACTTTTTCTTCTGTTTTGTCTTCCCATTCAGCAAAAGTAGAGGTTTACTAGTTAATTCTACTATATTTGCACTTACTAAAATTTAAGAGATGAAATCACCAGAAGAATATATAGCATTGGAAGACAAGTATGGAGCGCATAATTATCACCCATTACCAGTTGTTTTGGCAAAAGGAGAGGGTATTTTTGTATGGGATGTAGAGGGTAAAAAGTATTATGACTTTCTTTCTTCTTACTCTGCAGTAAATCAGGGTCATTGCCATCCTAAAATTATAGCTGCGCTTAAACTTCAAGCTGATACTTTAACGCTTACTTCTAGAGCATTTCATAATGATGTATTAGGTCAATATGAAGAATTTGTAACTAAACTTTTTGGTTATGATAAGGTTTTACCAATGAATACAGGAGTTGAAGGCGGAGAGACTGCTAATAAATTAGCACGAAAGTGGGGTTATATGAAAAAAGGTATTGAAAAAAATAAGGCTAGAATTATTTTTGCTAAGGGAAATTTTTGGGGAAGAACACTTGCTGCAATTTCTAGTTCTGACGACCCTTCTTCTTATAAGGGTTTTGGTCCTTTTATGCCCGGATATGATTTGATTCCATATAATGATCTTGATGCGCTAGAAAAAGAGCTTAAAGATTTTAATGTTTGTGCTTTTATGGTTGAACCTATTCAAGGAGAAGCTGGAGTTGTTGTTCCTGATGAAGGTTATTTGGCAGGTGTAAGGAAATTGTGTGATAAGTATAATGTTTTATTTATTGCTGATGAAGTTCAAACTGGTATTGCCCGTACTGGTAAGATGCTTGCTTGTGATTATGAAGATGCTAGACCTGATTTATTAATTCTTGGAAAAGCTATTTCTGGAGGAGTTTTGCCTGTATCTGCTGTATTAGCTGATGATGAAGTTATGCTTTGTATTCAGCCCGGAGAACATGGCTCTACTTTTGGTGGTAATCCTCTCGCCTGTAAAGTTGCGCAAGCTGCACTTGAATTAGTAGTAGATGAAAATCTTGCTGAAAATGCGTATAGATTAGGTAAAATATTTAGAAGTGAATTACAAGATTTTAATCACGATATGATCACGCTTGTAAGAGGTAAGGGATTGTTAAATGCAATTGTAGTAAAGCCTAAGAATGGTAAAGAAGCTTGGGACGTATGCTTAAAACTAAGAGATAATGGATTGCTTGCAAAACCAACTCATGGAGATATTATTAGGTTTGCTCCTCCATTAATTATTAATGAGGAACAATTACGAGATTGTATTTCAATTATTAAGAAAACAATTCTTTCTTTTTAATGATTAAATCAGTTATTTCATAGAAAATTATATTTTTATTAAATTTGTAAATATGAAAAAGGTATTAATTATTTTAGGTATTCTTTTAGCAGTAACAAGTACACAAGCACAAGAAAAAATAAAAGGAAGAGTAATAGAGCTAGCTCAAAATGGTTCCCAAATACCTATTATAGGAGCTAATGTATATTGGGAAGGAACAACAATTGGTGTGGTTACAAACTCTGAGGGTTATTACTTATTGCCTGTACCTATAAATTACCCATCGACTATGATAGTTAGTTTTGTTGGTTACCAAATGTATAGTCAAGTTATTAATGAGTTTGGTAATTATGATGTTTATTTAAAGCCATCATTAGAACTTGATGAAGTGAAAGTAAAGGGAAAGGTAAATACAACTAATTTTTCAACTATTAATACTATAAATATGCAGACTTTGTCTACAGGTGAGTTAGAAAAAGCTGCTTGCTGTAATCTCTCCGAAAGTTTTAGTACTAATGCAGCAGTTGATGTTAATTTTACAGATGCTATCTCTGGATCAAAACAAATTAAAATGCTTGGTTTGGATGGTGTTTATGCTCAAATTACACAAGAAAATATGCCACTTATTCGAGGTGTTTCTTCTTCGTTTGGGTTAAATTATATTCCAGCAACTTGGATAGAATCTATTCAGGTCATTAAAGGCACTGGTTCTGTGGTTAATGGTTTTGAATCTTTAGCTGGACAAATTAATGTAGAGTATTTTAAACCATCATCTGCTCCAAAACTCTTTTGGAATATGTATTCTAACTCACATGGGAAAGTAGAAAATAACCTTCAGTTTGCTAAAAAAGAAGGTAAATGGAAATCAAATTTATTTACACACATATCTTATTTTGATAGAGAATTAGATCATCATGGTGGAGGTTATCATAATCATGCTACACATACTGATCACCAAGGAGATAATTTTATGGACCTGCCAAAAATAAATCAAATTAATCTACTTAATAGGTGGGATTATTTAACTGAAAATCATCATATTTCATTTGCAATAAGGGCTCTAAAAGAAGATAGACAGGCAGGAACTATGCAAGAAGCTCCGATTTCTTATGATGTTAATATTAATAATGATGTACTTGAGTTTAGATCTAAAATAGGTTTTATTTCACCTGATATACCTGGTAAGAGTTTAGGTTTTCAAACTTTATTAAAAAGGCATAATCAAATGGCTATTTTTGGTAAAAATGATTACAAAGAATTGCAAGAAAGTACGTATTTAAATTTAATTAGACAGACTTATATTAGCACTACAGATCATGTTTTAAAATACGGAATAAGTTATTATGCTGATAGATATACCACAACTTTTTTAGGAGAAAATATCAACATTCCTTTTACTGATAAAGTAAGGGTAGATTTAATAAGCGGTATTTTTTCAGAATATGCCTTCAAAATAGCAGAAAATTTTAATATGTTGGCAGGAGTAAGAGCTGATTATTATAATAATACTGCGAAAATAAATTATTTGCCTAGAATAAATATGAAGTATAATTATTCTGACAATACAGCTATTCGCTTTTCAGCAGGTCGTGCATTTAGGATAGCGAATGTAATTTCTGAGAATGTTTCATTTTTAGCATCAAATAGAGGTATTAGTTTGGATAATCTGAATCCTGAAATAGCTTGGAATTTCGGAGCAAACATAACTTATTGTTTTAAATTGTTAGGTAATGAGGCGACTATAAATGCAGATGCTTATAGAACAATTTTTGAGAATCAAATAGTTGTAGATATTGAAACTCCCGAACGGATCTCCTTTTATAATCTTAATGGTAAATCTATTGCTAATTCTATGCAAATTGATTTGATCTGTGAGTTGTTTAAGCGTTTTGATGTGAGACTAGCATATAAAACAAATGAAGTTATAATAGATTTTAATGGTATTGAGAAAATTGCTCCTCTTTTACCTGAAGATCAAATGTTATTAAATCTTGCTTATGCTACTAATTTTGAAAAATGGAAATTTGATGTGACTTCAAATTATATTGGAAGTAGCAGAATCCCTAATCATATACAAGTAGAAGAAGATTATTCTCAACCTTTTATAGTCTATAATGCGCAAATAACTAAAAGGTTTAGATATTTTGATGCGTATTTAGGAGGGGAGAATTTATTAGATTACACACAAAATACACCTATTTTAGGTGCGAGCAATCCAAATTCTTCTATATTTGATGCGTCTTTAATATATGCGCCTATAAATGGACGAATGATTTATATTGGATTTAGATATAAAATAAAATAGATATGAGAAAAATAATCACATTACTTTTTAGTGTTTTAGTGTTTAATGCTTGGGCACAAAAAGAGACTATAAGCATTCTGACTTCTGCATCTTGTTTTGAGGGGCCGTGTTGTAAAGATAGGATAGAGGAGGAGATGCAATTTACAAGAGGAGTAACAGCGGTAGATTTTGATATTAATTCTCAGTTACTGACCATAACATTTAAAGAAAAAAAAACAGATGCTAATAAATTAAGGCAAGTGGTTTCTTCAATTGGTTATAATGCTGATGATATTGCCGCTAACAAGGAAGCTCATGATGCTTTGCCTTTATGTTGTCAGCATCTTAATTTTAAGTAATAAAATTTTAATTACTTAATTATTTTAAATGCCTTGCTTCAATAATTTTTTAAGGATTTTAATTGCCGATTCTGCAATAATGCTTCCTGGACCAAAAATATTGCTTACACCAGATTTAATTAGAATTTTATGATCCTTTTGAGGAATTACTCCTCCTAGAATAACTAAGATGTCTTCTCGATTTTTTTTCTTTAATTCTTTTATAACTTGTGGTACTAAGGTCTTATGTCCTGCGGCTAAAGATGAAATACCTAGTATATGAATATCATTCTCTATAGCTTGTTTAGCAACCTCTTTTGGTGTTTGAAATAATGGTCCGATGTCAACATCAAATCCAATATCTGCAAATGAAGTAGCTATAATCTTCGCGCCTCTGTCATGACCATCTTGCCCCATCTTTGCAATCATAATGCGAGGTCTTCTACCTTTTTGTTTAGCAAACTTATTTGATAAAGTTAAGGCTTTCTTAAAAGTATCATTATTTTGTATTTCCATTTTATACACACCTGATATTGTTTGATTTTTAGCAACATACCTTCCATATGCATTCTCAATAGCTTTTGATATTTCACCTAATGTTGCTCGTTCCTTTGCGCAATTTACACAAAGTTCTAGTAAGTTTTCATCTGTATTCTTACAAGCCCTTGTAAGTTGTGATAATAAATTAACAACCTTTTTATTATTTCTATTCTTCTTTATGGCTTTTAACATCTTTATTTGAGTTTGCCTAACAGCAGTATTGTTAACCTCAAGTGTGTCTAGAAGTTTATCTTCTTTGTCTAAAACATTTGCATTGACTGCTACAATTATATCTTTCTTACTGTCGATTCTCGCTTGTTTTCTTGCCGCTGATTGTTCAATCTTCATCTTTGGGATTCCTGTTTCGATAGCTTTAGCCATACCGCCTAACTTTTCGATTTCTTGAATATGTTGCCAAGCTTTATTTGCTATTTCTTCAGTTAGTTTTTCTATGTAATATGAGCCACCCCAAGGGTCTACTGTATTGCAAATTCCTGTTTCCTCTTGTAAGTAAATTTGTGTGTCTCTTGCGATTTTTGCTGAAAATTCACTAGGAAGAGCAATTGCTTCATCAAGTGCATTTGTGTGTAGACTTTGAGTTCCTCCCATAGTAGCAGCCATTGCTTCAACGCAAGTTCTTGTGATATTATTAAATGGGTCTTGTTCGGTTAAACTCCATCCGCTTGTTTGGCAATGTGTTCTTAATGCTAATGATTTAGGATTTTTAGGATTGAATTTTTTTACAATTTTTGCCCAAAGAATTCTAGCTGCTCTCATTTTTGCAATTTCCATAAAATGATTCATGCCGATTCCCCAGAAAAAGGATAGTCTTGGTGCAAAAGTGTCTATATCCATACCTGCAGCGATACCTGTTCTAATATATTCTAATCCATCAGCTAGTGTATATGCTAATTCAATGTCAGCTGTTGCACCTGCTTCTTGCATATGATATCCTGATATTGAGATACTATTGAACTTTGGCATATTCTTTGATATGTATTTAAAAATATCAGAAATAATTCTCATTGAATGATCAGGAGGGTAGATATAAGTGTTTCTTACCATAAATTCTTTCAAGATGTCATTTTGAATTGTTCCTGATAGTTGTCCTAAATCAATGCCTTGTTCCTCGGCTGCAACAATGTAGAATGCTAATATTGGAAGTACTGCTCCATTCATAGTCATGGATACAGATATTTTGTCAAGAGGGATCTTATTAAATAGGATTTGCATATCCTCAATAGAGTCAATTGCTACACCAGCCATTCCTACATCACCTAGTACCCTTTCATGATCAGAGTCATATCCTCTGTGCGTTGCAAGGTCAAAAGCAACAGAAAGTCCTTTTTGACCTGCAGCTAAATTCTTGCGATAAAATTCATTTGATTTTTCCGCAGTAGAAAAACCTGCATATTGTCTAATTGTCCAGGGTTTCATTACGTACATAGTTAAATAGGGTCCTCTTAGGTATGGGGCAATTCCTGCAACAAAATTTATATGTTCAGTGTCTTTAATGTCTTCCTTTGAGTAATTATTTTTTATTTCAATTCCTTCAGGGCTCATCCATTTTGTAATCGGAATCTCGTTATCATCATTAATATGAATTTCAAAACCTTTTAATAGCTCAGATATTAAGTAATCAACATAGTATGATCCTTTTGTAGGATCTATTACTTTGTCAAAATAACTTTCTTTTCTGAGTATTGTTTGTTGATTTCTTGCAATTCTTTCTGAGAATTCGGTAGAGTTGTCAAAGCTATGATTGTAGGAGTTAACCATAATTGCATTTGCCCCGCCAAAGATCGCAGACATACATTCTGTTGTTGTTCTAAAAATATTGTTGAATGGAAAGTCAGTCTTTTTATTCTTAGTTGATGTAGAAACAAATATAAATGCATCTTTTCCTTGTTTTGCTTTCCAAAGTATCCTAAAAGCTTTTATTTTAGCTATTTCTAGAAAATAGTTGCTTTCTATTTTAAAATGAAATTGAACCTCTTTTTTGGCTTTTATTCCTTTTTTTAACGCATCAGTTATTTGCTCTTTTGCACTTTCTCCTTTTGCTAAAACTGTGTCTAAATAGTTTGGTATAGTAGTTGTTGTAATTCCATGAAAAGCACCATTTACATTCTTGCCTTTTACATATTTTTTCCATATTTCAGGGAATTCATCAGAGTAGTTAGTAAAATCAATTCTGATGTGAGAAATAGATATATTATTTAATAGGATATCAAGATTATTGGGATTAGAAAAACATATTCCACTGATGTCGTTTTGCAATGAGATTAATGCTCTTTTATTTGCTTTTTTGGCATCAGTTGCGTCTATAAGTTGGAATGCATCCCAGTTAGAGGGAAAGTTGCAATTATGTGTTTGTATTTTATCATCAGCGTGATAAATAGGTGATATTTTTATTCCTTCTAATATAGAATTAAGTTTGTCATTATGCTTGATGCCTTCTAGCTCAGTGTTTATTTTATCTCTCCACGCATTTTTACTAACTTTATTGAATTCTACAAATTGATTGCTCATTATTTTTTTCTTATAATAAAAACATCTTCATTATCTTTTTTCATTAAGAATTTTTCTCTTGCAAATCTTTCTTGCTCCTTCTTTGTGTTTTGTAAGTGATATAATTTCGTACTGTCTTTACTTATCTCAGATATATAGTATTCTTTTTGATATTCAAGCTCATTAACATTTTTTTGTAATTGATGCTGTTTTATGAGGTTGTAGTCGTCAATAAAAATTATCCAAAAAATAAAAAATACTAAAGTTAGAATATATTTATTCTTTAGAGGTTTTGGAATTTTATTAATAACATTTAGTATTCTGTTCATTTTGCAAAGATAAATAAAAAAGACCCTTAATTATAATTTGCAAACTAACCTATTAGGAAAATTGCTGGTTGCTTATGTATGTTAATTTTTGTTTGTTTCCATTCAGCAATCGTCTTTGTTTTGATTTCTTCTTTTGTTGAAGTAATATTACTTGCAATACAAAGTTTTGTGTTATTATGGCAAGACTTTAAAATTGTTTCAAATAGCTTGGTATTTCTGTATGGTGTTTCTATGAAAATCTGAGTTTGCCCTGATTTATTTTTTAATGATTCTAAACGGCGTAAGCTTTTTATTCTTTCTGAATTGTCAATTGGTAGATATCCTATAAATGCAAAATTCTGTCCATTTAATCCAGATGCCATCAGTGCTAATAATATCGATGATGGCCCTACAAAAGGTACTATGTCAATTTGAAAATCATGTGCGTATTCTACAATTTTAGATCCAGGATCTGCAATGCAAGGTAATCCTGCTTCAGATAAAAGACCGACATTATTACCATTTAAGATATGTCGTAGAAAATCTTGCTCTAAATTTATAGTGTCATGTTTTCCATATGAGTAAAGAGTCACACTATCAATATCTTTCTTTGTATAGATTTTTTTAATGAGTCTTCTGCAGGTTCTAACATTTTCAACTATAAAGATATTAATGTCTCTTATTGCTTGATAGATAGGAGTTGGAAGTGTTCTTTCTTCGGTGTTTTCTGCTAGTACAGTTGGTATGAGATATAATTTTCCTTTATTCAACTTGTTTAATTATATTTTTACAGGCTTTTTCAAGCATATTGTATACATTCTGAAAGCCATTTTTTCCGCCATAATATGGGTCAGGTACAGATTCATAATCATTCGGATTTATTTCGTTTAGTATCATTCGAATTTTTTTTCTTTCTTCTTTATTGGCTGCAAGAGATGTTAAGTGAGTATAATTACTTTTATCCATGGCATAGATCAGGTCAAACTTTTCAAAATCAGCACGACTAAATTGCCTTGCTCTTTGGTTTCTTAAATTGATATTATACTTGTCTGCAATTTCAATAGAACGAGGGTCAGGTAATTTTCCAACATGATATCCTGCAGTTCCTGCTGAATCAACGAAAATATTTAGATGTTTAGCCTTTTGTGTTAAGATACCTTCAGCTAAAGGAGAACGGCAAATATTTCCTAAGCAAACCATTAAAATATTCATGAGTTATGAAAGTGTTAGTTTCTTCTCGATGTCAGTTATATATCCTTTAAATCTTTTATCTGTGTCTGCAAGATTATTTACTGTTTTGCAGGCATGCAGTACAGTTGCATGGTCTTTATTTCCGCAGTGTTTTCCAATCATTGCAAGTGAGCTTTTTGTCATTTGCTTAGAGAAATACATGGCTAATTGTCTGCATTGAACAATTTCTCTTTTTCTTGTTTTTGATTTCATTGTTTCTATAGGTATGTCAAAATAATCGCAGACAACTTTCTGTATAAAATCAATAGAGACTTCTCTAACAGTATTTTTTACAAATTTATCTAGCATGTTTTTAGCTAAATCAATTGTGATCTCTTTTTTATTAAGTGATGACTGAGCAAGTAATGAGATTAATGCTCCTTCTAATTCTCTTACATTAGAGGTAATTGAGTATGCAATGTACTCTACAACTTCATAAGGAATTTCGATTCCATCACTTTTTATCTTCTTTTTTAAGATAGCAAGTCTTGTTTCAAGTTCTGGTGATTGTAAGTCAGCTGATAACCCCCATTTAAAACGAGATAAAAGTCTTTGCTCCATACCAACAATATCAACAGGAGCTTTGTCAGATGTTAAAATAACTTGTTTCTTGTTTTGATGTAGGTGGTTAAAGATGTGGAAGAATACATCTTGGGTTTTTTCTTTGCCACATAAAAACTGAACATCATCAATAATTAATACGTCAATAGATTGATAAAAATGAACAAAGTCATTTTTTTTATTATCCATAATGGAGTCTACAAATTGTGTTTGAAATTTATCAGCAGACACATATAAGACAGTTTTTTCTGGGTGATTGTTCTTTACTTCAATGCCAATAGCGTTTGCTAAGTGTGTTTTTCCAAGTCCTCCTGCTCCATAAATGAATAATGGGTTAAAAGAAGTTCCTCCTGGGTTTTGTGAAACTGCAAATCCTGCGGAGCGGGCTAATCTATTGCATTCTCCTTCAACATAGGCGTCAAATGTGTAGGATCCATTAAGTTGAGGGTTAATATTAATTTTTTGTAATCCGGGGATGATAAAAGGATTGCGTATGGCAGATCCACTGCCCATATCCATAGGCATACTTATTGGATTATTTTTTACCATTGCTTGTCCGTTACTTGGGATCTTAGTAATGTATGGTTTTTTTGTCCCAGGTTTGTCTAGTAAAATATTGTATTCCAACTTTGCATCTTTTCCTAGCTCTCTTTTAAGTGTTTTTTTAATAAGAGTTATATAGTTATTTTCAAGCCATTCGTAAAAGAACTGACTAGGAACTTGTATTGTTAGTATTTTTTCATCAAGAGAAACAGATTTAATTGGTTTGAACCAGGTTTTAAAGTTTTGAGGGGTTACATTGTCTTTAATAATATTAAGGCAGTTATTCCAAACTTCATTATAACTTTTTTCTTGCATCTTATTCCTTTTGCTTTATCGTTTGTAAACTTATTTTTTTGTTTTGGTGATAGCAAATATGAAAAAGATATTGTTAATATAAAAGAAAATCATGACTTGACTTTAATATTTTT
>MDSW01045543.1_pt1 | contig 19802 bp, 24 predicted proteins | sample 811171 | NCBI WGS metagenome assembly MDSW01 (sample SAMN05326641, study PRJNA326480) | marine metagenome | isolation source: seawater | place: Atlantic Ocean: North West | collected 2012 | reverse complement strand
TTCTTTTTAAAACTCTCAAAGCTTGTTCAACATTGTTATCTTTTACTTCTATTTTAATAAAAACCTCCAGTTATTTTACCGGTAGGTACCATCTAAGTAGTGAATTGTCCAGTTTGAATTAAAAAGGTTTAATCGGGACTTTTTTCTCAAAATTATCTCTATACTTTTTAAGACTTTCAGCGATATCCGGGTGTTCATTTGCCAATATCGCGACTGCGAATAAAGCGGAATTTATAGCTCCAGCCTTACCAATCGCAAAAGTCGCAACGGGGACCCCCGCAGGCATTTGCACAGTAGATAAAAGACTATCGATGCCTTTAAGCACACTTTCTATTGGCACACCTAAAACAGGAATAGTTGTTAAAGCTGCGGTTACTCCTGCTAAATGTGCAGCACCGCCGGCAGCCGCTATAATTATTTTTGTATTGTTTTCTTTACACTCATTTAAAAAATTTTCTAATCTTTTAGGAGTTCTGTGAGCTGAGATTACCCTTGTTTCACAATCAATATTAAATGACTCTAAGGTATCAGAGCAGTTTTTCATAATTTCCCAATCAGATTTACTTCCCATTATTACTGCGACTTTAGGTTTTTGACTCATAATGTTTCTTCACTTTCTGGGTTTAATTTTTTTTCTAATTTTTCTTTTTTAATTTTTTCTTTTTTTTCTCTTTCTACTCGTCTTTTAGCTTTAGCTAAAGCTTTTTCGAATTGCTCTTGTGAACAAAGAGCCAGAATTACTGGATCTTTGGCTTTCAAATTTGAAAAATTCCAATAACTTCTTTTTCTAATTAAAGATACAGTTCCTTTAGTACTTCCTACTAGCTTTGAAATTTGACTATCCATTAATTCTGGGTAATTTTTTACTAACCATAAAATTGCATCAGGTCTATCTTGTCTTTTTGATAAGGGAGTGTATTTGGGTTTTTTTCTCTCTTTTACCTCAACAAATTCATTTCTTTGCGTGAGATTTAAATCTTTTTCAGGATTTTGAGAACATGAATTAATCTCTTCCCTGGATAATTGTCCAGCAATAATTGGATTATATGCTTTAATACCTTTGGCTACATCACCATCAGCTATTCCTTTGACCTCTAACTCATGTAAATTGCAGAATTTCGCTATTTGTCTAAATGTTAAAGTGGTATTTTCAACTAACCAAACAGCTGTGGCTTTTGGCATAAATGGAATTTCAGACATAAATTATTTCTTTTTTCTTAGATTACTAAATTTTTTATTATACTTACTCACCCTTCCTTTATCTAAAATTTTTTGTGCACCACCAGTCCATGCTGAATGTGACTTAGGATCAATATCGAGTTTAAGAACATCATTTTCTTTGCCCCAGGTTGATCTTGTTTCGAATTCACTTCCATCAGTCATTACGACTTTGATTTTATGATATTTAGGATGAATATTTTTTTTCATGAGGGATGTTTTATATCAATACCTTATTTTTCTCAATAATTTTTTTCTATCAGAGCACTCGAAAGTTCCTCATGAATTTGTGAATTTGTTGCGATAATATTATTAATATTTGAACTTTTGTCATCTTTAAGATTGTCTACAAAACCTCCAGCTTCTTTAACGATAATAATACCTGCAGCTATATCCCAATAATTTAAATCTCTTTGCCAATATCCGTCAAATCTTCCACAAGCTACATTAGCCATATCAAGCGAGGCACTGCCAAATTTTCTTATCGGAGTACTACATTTTTTTGAAATATCAATATATTCTTTGAAGACATTATCTTTGTTTTTATTATTATATTTAGGACCTCCAGTAACCAGAATTGAGTCTAGTAGTTTTTTTTTATTAGAAACTCTAATCCTTGAATTATTTAAGTATGCTCCAAGTCCTTTCTCAGCACAGAACATTTCGTTTTTAATCGGATCAAATATTATACCGCAAATAATTTCACTTTTATGTTCGTAAGCAATTGAAATAGCAAAATGAGGAATACCATTTAAAAAATTAGTTGTTCCATCTATTGGATCAATAATCCATTTATCCTCTTTATTTTTTTCAATTTTTCCTATCTCCTCACTTAATATGCTGTAATCAGGATAAGCTCTCATTAATTCCTGAATTATGATTTTTTCTGTTTTTTTATCAGCCGCACTTAAAAAATCCCCTGGTCCTTTTTTTGAAACTTGGAGTTTTTCTAGTTCTCCGAAATCTCTTATGAGTGATTTAGATGCTTTCATACAAGCTCTTAGCATTATATTTATTTTTGGAGAATTTAGTCTCATCAGTTAGACTTTTTTATATATTCTAAAGTTCTAGTGTCCAATAAAATTTTTTCACCTGCTTCAATAAACGGAGGCACCAAGATATTTAATCCGTTGTCTAAAGTTGCTGGCTTATAAGACGAAGCTGCTGTCTGCCCCTTCACAACAGCATCTGTTTTTTTTATTATACATTCTATATTATTTGGTAAATCCAAGGAAATTGGTTTTTCTTCCATAAATGTAATAACAACTTCAAGATTTTCTTTTAAAAGTTTATATTTTTCACCCGCTAATTTTTTGGACAAAGAAATTTGCTCAAATGTTTTATTATCCATAAAAAAACAATTTTCTTCATCCATGTATAAAAAATTAAATTTTTTTTCATCTACATCTGCTTTTTCAATATTTTCATTAGATCTAAATCTTTCATTTAGTTTTGTACCTTTTAAAACACTTTTTAATTCGACCTGGTTAAAAGCACCACCTTTTCCAGGTTTAACATGTTGAGTCTTTAAAACAGTCCAATAATCTTCTTTATATTCAATTATCATTCCAACTTTTATTTCATTAGCACTAATTTTCATTTAATTTTTTTGATCGCCTCTTTAGGGTTTAAAGAAGGGTTATTCCAAATAAAAGATGAAATTGCAATATAATTTCCTCCACTTAGAAGTAATTTTTTGAAATTTTTATTATTGATACCTCCTATAGCAACTATTTCTCTCTTTATATTTTTTTTTGCCCATTTTAGAATGCTAAAATTTGCTTTTGAAGCGTTTGGTTTTAATTTAGAATTAAAAAACGAACCTAAAGCAATATAATCAGCGTTATTTTTCTTCGCTATCATGCATAACTCTTTTGAGCCATGACATGTTACTCCTAATATTTTATTTTTTAAAGCAAGCCTAGCTTTTATAATTGAACCATCTGTCTGTCCCAAATGACAGCCATCAGCATTAATTTTCTTTGCAATTTTAAAATTATCGTTAATTATAAGTTTCACGTTATATTTAGAAGTTATTTTTTTACATTTAAGTCCAATTTGAATTACTCGTCTTTGACTGACATTTTTTAATCTTAGTTGAAAAAATTTTACTTTATTAGAAGATAAAACCTTATCTAAATCAGAAAAAAAACTACTCTTTATTTTATCCGGGGAAATTAAATAGACAAATTTTTTCAAATTTAATCTTATTGTTCTAGTTTTTCCGTCCACTCCGCTTTTGATGAAAGCCCATTCATTTTAGCTCGATGATTAAATATTTTATGAACATTTTCTTTATCATCCATTGATTTTGCCCAAGTTTTAAGAGCAGATTGCTGTAAAGCTCTACCGTAAGAGAATGTGAAATGAAATGATGTATCATTTATTTTATTTATTTCATTAAGATTCCTTGTTGCCTCTATCTCACTTTGACCACCTGATAAAAAAGCAACTCCTGGGACTTCTTTAGGCATATTGTTTTTAATACATTCTAAAGTTTTTTTAGCTATTTCTTTTGTAGATGATTTAGATTTACAATCCTTACCAGGTAAAATCATATTTGGTTTCAACACTGTTCCCTTCAAATTAACATTATGTAATTCTAATTCTTTATAACATTCATTAAGAACTCGACTTGTTACCTCGTAACACTTATCTATATTATGATCACCATCCATTAAAACTTCAGGTTCTATTATAGGCACCATATCTGCTTCTTGGACTATCGAAGCATATCTAGCTAAGGCATGAGCGTTTGCTTTTATTGAAAGCATGCTAGGTTGATCAGCACTTATAGAAAGCACTGCTCTCCATTTAGCAAATCTTGCTCCCAATTTATGATATTCTTCCATTCTAGCTTTTAAACCATCTAAACCTTCTGTAATTTTTTCATTTTTGGAACCGGCGAGTGGCTTTGCACCTTTGTCAACTTTTATACCTGGTAAAACACCACTTTTACTTATTAACTCTGGAATTGTAATCCCTGAACTTGACTTTTGTCTTAATGTCTCATCAAATAAAATTACACCGCTAATGTTATCTCTCATTGAGCTTGATGTGAATAAAGTTTCTCTAAAGTTTAATCTATTTGTCTCTGTGCACTCAACATTTACACTTTTAAGTCTTTTTTCCATTGTGCCTGTGCTTTCATCAGCGGCTAAAATACCTTTTCCTTTAGCAACCATTTGTTTTGCAATATTCTCAATACTCATAATTTCTATTATTTCCTAAGCACTTTTATAGCAGGGAGTTCTTTACCTTCAAGAGATTCTAAGAATGCTCCTCCAGCTGTTGATAAATGTGTAAAAGAGTTTTCAAAACCGCCCCCATTCAGAGCTGCTAAAGTATCCCCACCCCCCACGATTGAAATTAAAGACCTTTTTTTTGTATTTTTAGCAATACTTTTTGCTATCGAAATCGTCCCATGTATAAAATTTTTATTTTCAAAAAAACCGGCTGGTCCATTCCAAAAAACAGTGTTTGAACTGTCAATTATTTTACAAATTGAGTTTAAAGAGTTTTTTCCTATGTCTAAAATAATCTCTGTTTTCCTTATATCGTTTTTTGATCTATAAATTGGCTTACCATTCATACTTGTTGATACTTGAAAATCAGTTGGGATAAAAACTTTACAACTATATTTTTTTGCCAAATAATTAATTTTTTCTATAAAGTTTCCAACATCTTTTTCAATTAGAGACATTCCAATTTTCAAACCTTTAAAAAGTAAAAAATTATTCGCCATAGCTCCAACAACAATAAGATTATCGGAGTTTTGAATTAAGCTTGATAATACATTAATTTTTGTTGAAATTTTCGATCCGCCGATAATACATGTAACAGGTTTTTTTTTCTTTCTTTTTATTAAATCTATTGACTTAATTTCTTTTTCTAGTTGGGGCCCTCCATAACTTTCGACAAATCTTGTTATACTGTGAATTGAAGCTTGTTTTCTGTGTGAGCAAGAAAATGCCTCGTTTATAAATATGTCCGCTAGATTTGACAATTTTTTTGCAAATACTTCATTGTCTTCCTCTTCTTCTTTAAAAAATCTAATATTTTCTAAAAAAAGTATTTCACCGGTCTTAAGATTTTTTGAACACGAAACTGCATTATCGTCTATATTTTTATCGTAAAAAACAATTTTTTTACTTAAATTTTTTTTCAAATATTCAAAAACTGGTTTAAGAGACAATTCACTTTTTATTTTACCTTTTGGTCTACCTAAGTGTGAAACCAGAATAACTTTTGCATTTGTCTCGATTAATTTCTTTAAAAATGGTAGGTTTTTTTTTATTCTTACATCATCCATAATCTTAAAATTTGATATAGGGACATTTAAATCCAAACGCACAAGGACTCTTTTTTTTGAGATATTAATTTTTTCAGAAAATATTTTTAATTTTGACATTAATCAAATTATTTTCTGATCTTTTGCTGAATTAACTGAATGATTTCTTGACTTGTCAGTTTATAATCCTCAAAAAGTTTTTTATAAGGAGCACTTTTTCCAAAAGTTTCAATGCTTATACTTAAATCTTTTTCAGACATATATTTCTTCCAACTAATACAATTTCCAGCCTCAATAGATATTTTAAAACTATCATTTTCTAAAACTTTATCTCTGTATTCTTTATCTTGTTTATCAAAAATTTCCTGACAAGGCATTGATACTACTAAAGAGTCAATATTAAGATCTTTTAAATCTTTCTGGACTTCTAAAGCCAAGGAAACTTCTGAGCCAGAAGCAATTAATGTAATATTACTAGCATGTGATGAAATCTTTAATTGGTATCCACCTTTTGAGCAGTTATTTATTTCAGAAAAATTTTGATTTATATATGGAAGTTTTTGTCTCGAAAGAATAATTGCACTTGGACCTTTATCATTTTTTAACGCCATTTCCCAACATTCAAGAGTTTCATTCATATCAGCTGGTCTGAAAACATTGAGGTTAGGAATTGCCCTTAGACTTGTAAGCTGTTCTATAGGCTGATGGGTTGGTCCATCTTCTCCGAGACCAATTGAGTCATGGGAAAAAATATAAATGACTCTTAATCCCATCAAAGCTGAGAGTCTAATGGATGGTCTGCAATAATCAGAAAATATTAAAAAGGTGCCGCCAAACGGAATTATATTATGATACAAAGCCAGACCATTCATGGCAGCTGCCATACCGTGTTCTCTAACACCATAATGAATATAATTGCCACCAAAATTTTTGGCTTTTATTACTTTTGATTTTGATGTCATAGTATTATTAGATCCACTTAAGTCTGCCGAACCGCCTATTAGATTTGGTAAAATATCTGTTAAACTTTCGATTGTTTTCATTGAACATTGTCTAGTGGCCATTTGAGGCTTCTCTTCAAAATATTTTTTTTTCTCTTGTAAAATTACTTTATTTAAGTCTTTTAAAAAAATCTCGTTATTTGTCCTATTAAACGCTTCTTTTAAATTCTTATTCGAAGAATTTAAATTTTTTAACCAATCACTTTCAATTTCGGCTCCCTTTAATCCTATTTCTCTCCAAGAATTCAAAATATCTTTTGGAATATCAAAAGCAGAATGATCCCACTTAAGTTTTTTTCTAGTTAAGTTAATTTCATCATCACCTAGCGGGGCTCCGTGCGAGGAAGATTTTCCGGATTTATTTGGTGAACCGAAACCAATTACAGTTTTGCAAGAAATTAAAGTGGGCTTATCAGACTTTTTAGCTTTTTTTATTGCTAAATCTATTTGTTTTTCATTATGTCCATTTATTTCTAAAAATTTCCAACCGTAAGACTCAAATCTTTTTTTATAATTATCAGAAACACTTAATGCAGTTGTGCCATCAATAGAAATCTTATTATTATCAAAAAATACTATTAAATTTTTTAATTTCAAATGTCCTGCTAAGCTCATCGCTTCATGACTAACTCCCTCCATAAGGTCGCCATCGCTCGCTAAGACATATGTTTTATGATTAATTATTTTTGAGCCAAATTTTTTTCTGTACAACTCTTCACCAATTGCAATTCCTACAGAATTACCTAACCCTTGACCAAGCGGCCCTGTAGTAGTTTCAATACCCGAATTAATTTTATACTCTGGATGTCCAGCACATATTGAGTCTAGTTGTCTGAAGTTTTTTATATCTTCTAGTTTTACACTGTCATAACCGGTAAGATAAAGCAGGGAGTACAATAGCATCGAACCGTGTCCTGCTGATAAAATAAATCTATCTCTATTTATCCACTCAGGATTTTTCGGATTAAACCTGAGGTGGTATTTAAATAGAACTGTCGCAACATCTGCCATACCCATGGGCATTCCTGGATGTCCAGAATTAGCTTTCTGCACCGCATCAATTGACAGAAATCTAATTGCATTTGATAATTGATTAAATTTAACTTTCACTCTTCAATTACCTATATAGACTTAGAGTTCCTATATCAATATTATGATATAAAAAAAAAATTAAATGGACAATTTTACATCTAAAGAAAAAAACTTAGACAAACTCATTGATAAATTATCAAATTTATCATCAAGTTATTCACAGTCAGATTATGACATTGAAAAAATAAAAACTGAAAAAAATCAATTACAAATAGAAAAAAAAGAAATGGAAACAAAATATGGCAATCTATTAAAAGAACATAAATATTTAAAAAATAAAATTTTTAAACTGCAGGAAGAAATGAATAAAAAACAAATTAAACAAGTTGAATTTGACCAGGAAATAAATCAGCTAAACAAAGAAACAGAGGAATTAGTTGAAGAAATTGAAAAATGGCAAACGTAAATATTAAATTTAATAATAAAGATTATTTATTATCTTGTGATGATGGACAGGAAGAGTCTTTAAAAAAATTAACAGAATTTTTAGATAAAAAATATAAAGAACTTAATGACAAGCTAGGAAATATAGGTGAGAATAAACTTTTATTAATCACAACAATTCAACTTATAGATAATTATTTTGATTTAAAAAAAAAGGTTACTTTACAAAAAAACAATTTAGATAATTTGTCAAAAAAATTTCTAGAACTAAAATCTTTAGCTATAAAATATAAAGATGTTAAAGATAAAGAGATGTTAAAATTAAATGAAGAGATAGAAAGTTTTAAAAAAACAATAGAAGAGAATAATCATTCTTATGAGTCCATGTTAGATAGAACAACTAAGTCACTAGAAAAAATCATTGAAAATACTTCATCCATTTCTAAAGTTCAATAATGAGAACTAAAGATAAAATACGAAAAAATTTTTCTTTACTGAGAAAAAAAAAATATTTTGAAGTTACTGAAAAATTTTTTTTTCCATTAATACCTTTAATAAAAAAAATTCGCTTTAAAAAAATTAAAATTGCATCTTATTATCCTTCAAATTATGAAGTAAATACACTTAGTTTGTTCCAAATCATGAAAAAAAAAAAATATAAGTATTTCACTGCCTACAATTTTTCATGTTAATAAAATGAAGTTTTTAGAGTGGACTTACCTAGATCCTTTAAAAGTCAATAAATACGGTATGTTGGAACCTACTTCATTATCAAAAACTACTAGGCCTAATATTTTTTTAGTTCCTCTTTTAGCTTATGATAATCAAAAAAATAGACTTGGATATGGCAAGGGTTTCTATGATACTTTTTTGAATAGCTATTTTAGACGAAATAAAAAGATTGTTACAATTGGAGTTGCTTTTTCATTTCAAAAATATAATAAACTCCCAGTGTCGAAATTTGATTTTAAATTAGATTATGTTTTAACAGAGAAGGGAATTTATTAATGAAACTTTTAATCCTTGGAGATATCATGGGTGCTTCTGGAAGAAAAGCAATAAAAGATCATATTAAAAATATTATAAATGAAAACGAAATTGATTTTACAATAGTTAACGGTGAAAATTCAGCTGATGACGGTAGAGGTATAACTAATTTGATTGCAGAAGAATTTTTTAATCTTGGTATTGATGTCTTAACGTCAGGAAATCATATTTATGATCAAAAGGAAACTACAGAATTTATTGAAAAGGAGACAAGATTATTAAGGCCAAATAATTTTATTGAAGGTTCACCAGGTAAAGGTTTTGGCGTTTATGAAAGCAAGAATAAAAAATTTAAAATAGGTGTAATCAATTTGATGGGAAATGTTTTTATGAAAAAAACTGAAGACTTATTTCAATCAGCAAAAATATTACAAGAAAAAATGAAGTTAAAGGAAAACGCTGATTTTATAGTAATTGATTTGCACGGAGAAATCACCAGTGAAAAAAATGCGATGGCACATTTTTTTGATGGTAAAGCAACAGCTGTAGTAGGCACACATACGCATATACCAACAGCCGACACAAGGGTTTTGCCTAAAGGAACAGCTTTTCAAACAGATATAGGTATGTGTGGAGATTATAATTCTGTAATTGGAATGGATAAACAAAATTCTATCATGAGATTTTTAAAAGATAAAAATGCAAAAGCTCATTTTCCTGCTCAGGGTACAGCTAGTCTCTCTGGTATAATTGTAAATGCAGACAATCACACTGGTTTAGCAAAATCAGTAGAAAGATTTTTTTTGGGGGGAGTACTCAATCATTAGAATATGGCGGGGCATTCACATTGGGCAGGTATTAAACATAAAAAAGGTCGTCAAGACAAAGAAAGATCAAAAATTTTTTCAAAGTTATCGAGAGAAATTACTGTTGCCGCTAAGCTTGGCGCAAAAGATCCAGAGACAAATTCAAGGCTAAGAACTGCCATCCAAGCAGCGAAACAGTCTAACATGCCAAAAGAAAATATTGAGAGAGCTATAAACAAATCTTCTGCGAATACGTCCGAAAATTATCAAAACTTGAGATATGAGGGTTTTGGTCCATTTAATATTGCATTTGTAATTGAAACCTTAACAGATAATAAAAATAGAACAGCGTCAAAGTTAAGAACCATATTACAAAAAAATAATGGTAGACTTGGAGAAAATGGTTCATCTTCTCATCTCTTTTCTTCATGCGGAGTAATTCTAATAGATAAAAAAGATTTTTTAGATGATGAAATACTCGAAATAGCAATAAATGCAGGTGCCAAGGATTGTATCACTTCAGAAAAATATCATGAAATTATTTGTAAAAAAGATGACTTTTATAAAGTCAAAACTTCAATAGAAAAAAAAGTAAATAATATTCTTTTCTCTGGTGTTGAATGGAGGGCAAATGAAAATATAAATTTAGGTTCTGAAAAAACTGAGTTAATAAAAAAAATTGTGGAATTATTAGAGGATGAAGATGATGTGCAAAAAGTATTTTTAAATAGTAAAATTGATTTATGATAATAATTGGCATAGATCCTGGTTTGAATGGAGCAATAGCTGTATTAGAAAATAATAAGGTTTTGAACATCTTTGATGTTCCTGTTATGCCAGAAGGAAAGAAAAATAAAAGGCAGATTAATAGCGCACAACTAGTAAAGATGCTCGAAGAAATTATCAAAGATTTAGATAAAAATGAAGTCACAGTTGTGGTTGAGAATGTAAGCGCGATGCCAGGTCAAGGAGTTACTAGCATGTTTAATTTTGGTCAGACCTTTGGAGCTATTAAGGGAATTTGTGCAGCTCTGAGTTTACCCATCTTTTTTGTAAGGCCAGCAAAATGGAAGAAACATTTTGATTTAATAAATTCATCAAAAGATTCAAGTCGAACCAAAGCTATTGAATTGTACCCTACAATTTCTGATAAATTGTCAAAAAAAAAAGATGTAAACAAGTCAGATGCGATACTAATAGCGAGATTTTATAGTGAAACCCGACTTAGAGACGATTTTAAATAATATAAATAAAAAAGCTCGTATACTCGTCAAATTCATGACACAATCTAAAAGTATTTAATCGGTAATGGAATCAGATATAGCTACTCAAGTAGTTGGATTAGGTGGGGCAAATGATTTTACTTTGTGGAATTTATTTGTAAGAGCCGATATAGTTGTTAAATCAGTTATAATATTATTAATCGCAGCATCTATTTGGTCATGGGCAATTATATTTGATAAATACAAAATGTTTAAAAGAATTAATGCCTCAACCCAAGACTTTGAAACCAAGTTTTGGAAAGCAAAGTCCGCTCAAAGTTTTAATGATAATTTACCAGCAAAGTCTAACGATCCAGTCACGAACATATTTAAATCTGCAATGGGTGAAATTATGAAAACTAGATCTAAATCTTCCACGGTTCAAACTGCTAGAGTTGAGAGAGTTCTAGAAATAACTACTGAAAATCAAATGACTAATATAGAAAAAAATTTCACATTTTTAGCTACTGTTGGGGCCACAGCACCGTTCATAGGTTTATTTGGTACAGTTTGGGGAATAATGAATTCATTTCAATCTATAGCTATTTCCAGGAACACAAGTCTTGCGATAGTTGCACCTGGTATCGCCGAAGCTTTGTTTGCAACAGCATTAGGTTTGCTTGCCGCTATTCCAGCGGTAATCGCCTATAATAAATTTAGTAACGATAGCAAAAAGTATAGCGCAAGAATAGAAAACTTTTGTAAAAGGTTTCTTTCAATAATTTAGATATGGCATTTAAACTTAATCGTTCAAAAGATGAGCCCATGAGCGAGATAAATGTAACACCGTTTGTAGATGTGATGTTAGTTTTATTAATAATATTTATGGTGACCGCTCCTCTATTAACTGTTGGGGTGCAAGTAGATTTACCAGAGTCAGCCGCAGACTCTTTACCAGATGATCAAGAACCACTTACAATAACGATAAATTCTAAAGGTGAGGTATTTATTCAGGAGCACCAGGTTACTTTTAAAAAAATTGTACCTAAACTTTTAGCTATAGCAAAAAATAGAACTGATACTAGAATTTATGTAAGAGGTGATAAAACAATTAATTATGGAAGAGTTTTAGAAGTTATGGGAACCTTATCAGGAGCTGGTTTCTCCAAAGTTGCTTTAATTTCTGAACCGTATAAACAGTAAAAATGTATTATGACAAAAGGGTTAATTTTTTCCGTTTCATTTCATTTAATAATGATTTTATTAACAGCTTTAACACTCCCATTCATGATTAGAGAGCCCATAGATTTACCTCCAATAGTTTCAGTGGAGTTAATACAAATTTCAGATAAAACAAATATTCCATATGCTCCAAAAGCAAGAAAAGTTATTGAAAAAGTTAAAGAGGAAGAAAAAAGAGTTGTATCCGAACAAGCACCACCTGCTGCAAAGGCCAAAGAAAAACCTGATAGAATTCCCCTCCCAAATGAGAGTAAAAAAGAAAAAAAAATAATAAAAAAAAAACAAAATCCAGAGGAAATTAAACCAGAAATTAGACAATCATCCGAATTTGAAAAAAAAGAAATAATCGATACGAATGAAATTGCAGCTTTAATTGACAAGGCTAAAGAAATAGAAGCAAAGACAGAGCGAGAGGAAAAGAAACTAACTCAAAGTTCAGTAAAAAATTCTTTTGCATCGGGCCTTTCATTATCTGAAGAGGATGCGCTTAGGGCTCAAATATTTGGATGTTGGAGTATACCACTTGGCCTTCCGTTTGATGAAGATTTATTAGTGAGAATAAAACTACAACTTAAGAAAGATGGCACCATATTAACATCTGAAATTTTAGACCATGAAAGAATGAACAAACCTGGACAAAAATTTTATAAAATATTGGCTGAAAGTGCTTTAAGGGCAGTGAGAATATGTCAACCATTAAAAGTTCCACCAACTGGTTATGAAAAATGGAAAAATATCCAACTAAATTTCAATCCAACTGAGATGTTAAAGGGGTAAAAAATGCAAAGAATTATAGTTATCTCATTATTAATTTTATATTTTAGCACAAGCATTAGTAATGCTTTAATAAAAGTTGATATCACAAGAGGAAATTTAGATCCATTACCTATTGCAGTTTCTCCTTTACATGTTGATCCATCTTCAACTAATCACAAAGATGTAAAAGTTAAACAACTAGGGGAAGATATTTCAAAAATAATTGAAAACAATTTTAGATCAACAGGACTTTTCAATCCACTTAAAAAAGATGCTTTTGTTCAAAAACCTGATATAGCGCATTTAAAACCAAGATTTGAAGATTGGAGATTAATTAAGGCACAAGCTTTAGTAACTGGAAAATTGCTTATTAAAGACGAAAAACTTAAGATTGAATTTAGACTTTGGGATCTGACCGCATCAAAAGAAATGGTCGCTTTAGCTTTTACTACAACTCCTTCAAATTGGAGAAGAGTTGCACATATTATATCTGATAAAATATATGAAAGATTAACCGGGGAAGAAGGTTATTTTGATACTCGAATCATTTATGTTGCAGAAAGCGGACCTAAAGATAAAAGAAAAAAACAACTTGCGATAATGGACCAAGATGGTGCGAATACTAAATATTTGACGTTAGGTAATGAACTTGTTTTAACACCAAGATTTAATCCAGCAAATCAATTAGTTACTTATTTATCTTACTTTAGAAATCTTCCAAGAGTATATCTTCTGGATATTGAAACCGGAATTCAGGAGGTAGTAGGTAATTTTCCTGGAATGACTTTTGCGCCGAGGTTTTCTCCAGATGGAAAAAAAATTATCATGAGTTTTGCTAAAGATGGAAATTCTGATATTTATACAATGGATCTTGAAAATCGGATTGTAGAAAGAATTACCGATCACTCTGCCATTGATACCTCACCTTCCTACTCTCCGGATGGCAAGTACATATGTTTTAATTCCGACCGAAGCGGACTTCAGCAGATTTACGTAATGAAAAGCGATGGTACAAATGTAAAGAGGATTACTTTCGGGGATGGGTTATACGGAACACCAGTTTGGTCACCTAGAGGAGATTTAATTGCATTTACAAAAGTAAGAAAAGGAAAATTTTATATTGGTGTTATGAGAACTGACGGGACAGGTGAAAGACTTTTAACTGAAAACTTTTACCAAGAGGCACCCTCATGGTCCCCTAACGGAAGAGTTCTTGTATTTTATAGAGAAACAAAATCTGGGTCCCAAGGAAAGGGATTTACTGCTAAATTATGGTCAATCGATATTACTGGTTACAATGAAAGAAAAATTAAGACTGAGACTGATGCTTCAGACCCATCTTGGTCTTCAACGCTATCAAAGTGAGGAAAGTGGGGTATTTATTGTGAAATTTTAACTTGAATAATCTAATATAATTTGAAATATTCTCATTAATTAACCATAAGGATATATATGAAATTTAACACAAAAGTAAAAAACATATTATTAGTCGTATTTGCTACTTTAGCACTCTCTGCGTGTGCTACTCAAAAAAAAGCAGGTATTGATGGAGACGTGTATACTGGCAAAGATACAGTAGAATATTTAGCTAGTGGTGTTCCTGACAGAATTTTTTTCGCAACAAATAAATCATCTCTAACTACGGCAGCTAGAGAGACACTAAGAAAGCAAGCTACTTATCTTAGAAAAAATCCTAAACTTAACGTGACAATTGAGGGTCACGCTGACGAGCGAGGCACAAGAGAGTATAACTTAGCTTTAGGAGAAAGAAGAGCAAATGCTGCAAAAGATTATATGATGACTTATGGAGTTTCTGGTAAAAGAATTAGCGTGATAAGTTATGGAAAAGAAAAGCCTGTTAACACAGCTTCTACTCCTCTAGCTTGGTCGCAAAACAGAAGATCAGTAACAGTAAAAGTAAAATAAAGCTTAAATCAATCATTTTTAAAGACCCCTGTAAATCAGGGGTCTTTTTTTTGCCATTATGTATAATTAATAATTTAATATGTTATCTTATAGATTTTACAAAATTTTATCATTAATTCTTCCTATAGTATTATTTAACTTTTCAATCAAAGCTGATGAAAATAAAATCAATGCAATCGCAGACCAAATAAATATTTTATCAAAAGATCTTAAAACTCTTGAGAAAGCAGTTTATAAAAAATCCGATATTACTCTTTCTAACTCCTCAAATAATTTAAACGAGGATGTGCTTACTAAACATTTATTAAAATTAAATGAAATAGAAGATCAATTTAGAGAACTAACTAACAGATTTGAGGAAATTAATTTTAAACTAGATAAACTTTCTAATAGAGTAACAAAGATTCAATCAGATACTCAGTTAAGATTTTCTGATTTGGAAGATCAAAATATTTCAGTAAATAAAAAGTTAGTGAAAAAGAAAAGTTCTAAAACAAATGAGACCAAACTGCCAGGTAGCGATAAACCACAAGATTTTGGAGCTGCACCAGCATATTCCACTGCCAATTTGCCTGCTAAACAAGAAACACAATCAGTGGATACTGCAGCAACTGTTATTACTGAGCAAGCGGAGAAAGTTGAGTCCTTGTTACCAAATAAGCCAGCAGAAAAACAATATGAATTTGCCGTAAGTTTTATGAAGATAGGAGATTATGAAACAGCAGAGTTTGCATTAAAAGAATTTATTGAAAAAAACAAAGATCATGACCTCGCTGGAAATGCGCAGTATTGGTATGGGGAAACTTTTAGAATAAGACAACTATACTCTGATGCAGCAACAGCTTATTTAGACGGTTATCAAAACTACCCTAAAAGCAAAAAAGCACCCGATAATCTTTTGAAACTTGGCATTACTTTAGTTCAACTAGGAGAGAAAGATCAAGGTTGCTCAATGATTTTAGGTGTAAAAAAACAATATCCAAAAGCAAGCAAGTCTGTGTTACAAAAAGCACAATATGAAGAGAAAAAATTCAAGTGCGCAAAATCTTAAAAATTTTTATTTAAGTAAAAAATTTAGCAATAACTATTCAGTTTTCAATGAAACTCTTCAGAAACATGTCAAAAAAAAAAATATAGTTGCTGCAATTTCTGGTGGTCCTGACAGTTTGGCTTTAGCTGCTTTTTGTGACTTTTATAGTAATGAAAACAAAAATAAGATTTTTTACGTTTTAGTTAATCATAATTTAAGGAAAAATTCATTTAAGGAGGCTAAAATAGTTCAAAAATTATTCGCCAAAAAAAAACTTAAATTAACGATTCTTAATAACAAAGAAATCATATTAAAAGACATCCAAAATAGAGCAAGAATTGTAAGGTATGATTTGTTAAGTTCTTTTTGTAAAAAACATAATATTAAGTTTATTTTAACTGGTCACCATAGTGATGACCAAATAGAAACCTTTTTAATTAGACTTTCAAGAGGCAGCGGAGTTGATGGTTTATCGTCAATGAAATCAGTTTCAAAGTTAAATAATAATATACAACTTATAAGACCTCTACTTAATTTTAGAAAACAGGAGCTGATTTATATTACAAAAAAAACTTTTGGTAAAAGCATTAAAGATCCCAGTAATAAGAATAGGAAATTTTTGCGTACCAAGATTAGGGGTCTTATGAAAAATTTTGAAAAAAGTGGAATTCATCACAATCAAATCATACGATCAATTAAAAATTTGGCATCAACCAAAGAGACAATTGAAAACTATATTAAAACAATTAGTAAAAAGTGTTTAAAAAAAAAACAAAATAGATTTTTTATAGACACAAGTTTGCTATTTTCAGAAACAGATGAGGTCCAATTAAAAATTTTAAGCAATACAATTCGCTCCATTTCAAGATCATATTATCCTCCAAGATCTAAAAAAATCTTAAAAATGATACAGAATTTTAAAAAATATCGAGTTAAAAAGGCTACACTTGGAGGGTGTCTGGTAACAAAAAAAGGAAAACTTATGATTTTAGAAAGGGAATCAAGAGATTATGGTTAAAAATGACAAATTATAATAAAATTTTAATCATATTGAGTTGTTTTAGCACTTGTTAAAATAACAAAAATACCTAAATTTACATTATGAACCTAAAAAACTTATTCATGTGGATGATAATAATCTTACTATCAGTAGGGTTATTTAATATGTTTCAAAGTCCAGATAATGTAAATTCCGCAAAGTCTAAAGTGCCATTCTCCAAATTTTTAAAAGAGGTAGATGATGGAAGGGTTATTGAAGTAGAAATTCAAGGAAACAATATTAAAGGAAAATTGGCAGATGGTTCAAGTTTTACAACTTATTCTCCTAACTATCCTAATCTTGTAGAGAAATTATCAGATAAGGGCGTAAGTATTATTGCTACTCCCCTCGAAGACAAAATGCCTTCCCTTTTAGGAATTTTATTGTCCTGGTTCCCGATGTTGTTGCTTATTGGAGTTTGGATATTTTTCATGCGTCAAATGCAAGGAGGCAAAGGTGGAGCGATGGGTTTTGGAAGATCAAAAGCTAAACTTTTAAATGAGGCGCAAGGCAAAGTAACTTTTAACGACGTAGCTGGAGTAGAAGAAGCTAAAGAAGAAGTTGAAGAAATAGTTGAATTTTTAAAAGATCCAAAAAAATTTAGTAGGTTAGGAGGAAAAATTCCCAGAGGTGCCTTACTTATTGGTCCCCCAGGAACTGGTAAAACTTTACTAGCTAAAGCTATTGCAGGCGAAGCTAATGTTCCATTCTTTTCGATTTCGGGATCAGACTTTGTAGAAATGTTTGTTGGTGTTGGAGCCTCGAGAGTAAGAGATATGTTTGACCAAGGGAAAAAGAATTCTCCATGTATAATTTTTATAGATGAAATTGATGCTGTAGGAAGAAGTAGAGGTGCTGGCTTAGGTGGTGGAAACGATGAAAGAGAACAAACTCTTAATCAACTTTTAGTAGAGATGGATGGTTTTGATACTAATGAGGGAATTATTTTAATTGCAGCAACAAACAGACCGGATGTTTTGGATCCAGCATTGTTAAGACCTGGGAGATTTGACAGACAAGTTGTTGTAAGCAATCCAGACATAATGGGAAGAGAAGCGATTTTAAAAGTTCATATTAAAAAAATTAACACAGGACCGGATGTAAAATTAAGAACTATAGCTAGAGGTACACCAGGTTTTTCAGGGGCAGATTTAGCAAATTTAATAAATGAGTCAGCTTTATTGGCTGCTAGAAAAAATAAAAGAGTAGTGACAATGTCTGATGTTGAGGAGGCTAAGGATAAAGTCATGATGGGAGCAGAAAGAAGATCAATGGTAATGACCGAAGACGAGAAGAAGTTAACTGCATATCATGAGGGAGGTCACGCGATATTGGCCCTAAATGTAAAGTCTACCGATCCAATTCATAAAGCAACAATTATACCTAGAGGAAGAGCTTTAGGAATGGTCATGCAACTTCCCGAAAGAGATAAACATGGACATTCAATCAAAGAATTGAAATCTCGTATGATCATTTTATTTGGAGGAAGAGTTGCCGAGGAAGTAATCTTTGGAAAAGATAATATTTCTACTGGAGCAGGGGGTGGACCAGGTTCAGATATAAACCAAGCAACAAAACTCGCAAAAGCTATGGTAATGAAATATGGAATGAGTGATGAGTTAGGTCCAGTTGAATATGGTGAAAATGAACAAGAAGTTTTTTTAGGAAGATCTGTGGCTACGCAACAAAATATGTCAGAGGAGATGGCTAGAAAAGTTGATCTAGAAGTAAGAAAATTGATAGACGAGGCATATGGTGAAGCTAAAAGAATATTAACAGAAAAGATTGATGATTTACATAAATTAGCCAAAGCTTTATTGGTATATGAAACTTTATCTGGCGATGAAATCAGGGATTTGATCTTAAAAAATATAAAACCATCAAGATCTTTTAAAGATGATAAAGAAGATGATAATAGAAAAGAGACTTCAGCTTTAGACTCTTTAGGCCTTAAACCCAAACCAGCAGTTTAGTCAGTAAAGAAAATGAATAAGTATTACACTCGAGCGTGTAATTTTTATTACGGTAGTTACTCAGAAAAACTTATTAAAAAAAAATTAGCCTTACCTTTATGTGGTAATAAGCTGATCTCATTTGATAAAATAGAATTAATTACAAGAAGCTCTAAAGGAACTTCTCTAAAAGTTATAGGGATAAAAAATATCAACTCAATTAAAGGTGCTGCTAAAAAAAAAGTTAAAAAAGATATAAAAAATATTACTTCAAAAAGGAGAAATTTCCTAAAAAATATAAATTTTTCTAAACCTTCTATAATGGGTATATTAAATTTAACGCCTGATAGTTTTTCAGATGGCGGTTTATACAATAAAAAAAGTTCAGCAGAAAAACATATTAAAAGATTAATAAAATCAGGCGCAGATATTATCGATGTTGGTGGTGAGTCAACTAGACCTGGCTCTAAAACTATACCAATTAAAACTGAATGGAGAAGAGTTGAGCATGTAATAAAAAACTTTAAAAAAAAGTTTCCGAAAATTTGTCTGTCATTAGACACAAGAAAATCTGAAATAATTAAAGAAGGTTATAGATACAAAGTAAACATAATGAATGATGTATCAGGATTTGAATATGATCCACTTACTTTGAGCACTCTTAAAAAAATGAAAATTTCAAAAGTAGTTCATCATATGCAAGGGACACCAAATACAATGCAAAAAAACCCAAAATATAAAAACGTTTTACTTGATATTTATGACTTTTTTGAAAAAAAAATAAATAGTGTTGATGATAAAATGTTAATATTAGATCCGGGAATTGGTTTTGGAAAAACTTTGAAACATAATTTGACTTTAATTTCAAAAATTTCT
>MDSW01144982.1_pt1 | contig 19805 bp, 5 predicted proteins | sample 811171 | NCBI WGS metagenome assembly MDSW01 (sample SAMN05326641, study PRJNA326480) | marine metagenome | isolation source: seawater | place: Atlantic Ocean: North West | collected 2012 | reverse complement strand
TGCTATCTACTTGGTAAAACGAGTCAAAGATTCTTTCTAACTCGTCACTAGCAATGCCCATGCCCTGATCCGTCACCGAGATCTCTAAGGTACTGTTACGTTGTGGCTCAAAGACATTAAATGCCTGACCGTTATCGGCATTCTCACTCATACGTGCGCGCACTAAAATGGAAGTACCTTCTTTTGAAAACTTCACGGCATTACCCAAAAGATTCGTGACAACACGGCGTATTTTGTCTTTATCGACATAAATTGCAGGCAAATCACTCTCGAGACTCAAATCAATCGAAAGCGAGCGCTTGCGTGCCTGAGGAAGAACATCAGAAACACTTTTATGAATCATCTCATTGGGCTCACTTAACTCTCGCTTGAGCACAACGTTACCAGATTCGATTCGAGACAAATCTAAAACCTGACCAATGAGTTCCAGTAGCCCCTCACTCTTTTCTAAAACCGTTCCAACGTAAGCACCCTGGTCTTTATTCAAGTCTCCCGCCAAGCCATCCATAAGCATTTCAGCGTAGCCAATAATACTGGTCAGCGGTGTTCTAAGCTCATGGGAAACGGTTGCGATAAAATTTGATTTAAGCCGGTCTAACTCTTTGAGGCGTATGTTCGCTTCCGTAAGGTCTTTATTCGACTTCTCAAGATCTTCAAACGCCGCCCCCATGCTTGCGATATGCATCTGGCTGGTCAGGTAGTTTTTGTAACTTGTGTAAATCAACACATCGAGAACTTTACGGATGTTCTTTAAAACCTTAGCAATCACTTGGTCCGATGCCCGAGGTACTTTCTTGAGATGATTACTTAAGGTCTCTAAATTAAGCTCTGGCTTAAATTGCGACAACCCCTCTGGCAAAGTCTTAAGAGAGTCAGGCGCATAGGGGCCAAAAATAATTCTCCCAAGAATGCTGCCTTCGTGAATGATTGGGAAAATTTTGTAGCGCAGACCACTAAAACAATCGATGGTAACCGTGTCTCCTGTATCGGAGAGTTCCAGAGTTTTAATATGATTAACGAGACGTGTGTGAACTACCTTCGTCGCATGAATGCTGAAAAGATAGCTATAATACTCTAGCGTCGACGCAGATCTTACGTCCGCAATGTTCTTACCCCGTTGGTCAAGAACATGAATACCCATGCCATAGAGTTCATTAAAACTACGGCACACTTCCCGAAAAGTTTCCACGTCCAAGAGCCTCTGCAGCTCTACGGGTTTATCCATTCCTGGCCCGATACTCATGTTCGATTCCTTGCAGCACCGAAAACACCATTGAGAAACTCGTGAGATGAGATGTGAAATTTTCGTTCAAAATCATGTTTACGATTCAAATCAACAAACAACATTTGTAAAAGCCCGTGTAACGTTTCCAGGACACCCTCACCTCGAATGGCAACCGCTTTAAACAATGGCTCGTTGCTCTTGGCCGCAATAGCGCTCAACTCTTCGTCCGTACGAATATTGGACAAGTCTCTTTTGTTAAACTGGATAACCGTTGGCAACGTATTCGGGTCAATGTTGTTGTCCGAAATGTGTTGCCGCATTCCTTGCCAAAATTCACCATTGGCCCGAGCTTCACTTAGCTGGCTATCACCAACAAAAACAACACCATCGGCTCCTTGCAAAACCAAGCGGCGCGTCGCGGCATGAATGACCTGTCCGGGGACCGTAAAGAGCTTCAGCTTGATTCGATAACCGGAGCGAGACTTAATCAGCACCGGTAAAAGGTCAAAGAAGAGAGTACGATCATCGGCGGTGTCTAAGGTGGTCAGGCGCCCGCACACACCACCGCCCAAGAGGCTATGAATGGCCTGCAGGTTCGTGGTCTTACCGCTCAGCGGAGGTCCGTAGTAGACAACCTTGAGAACGATCTCTCTTTGAGCACCGTTAAATTGCACAATATCACCTTATCCGTTCCCGAACCTAAGGTGCAACGGATTGAAGTTCAAGCTAGATGTTCTGATTATTACAAATGAAAATAAGGTCGAAACATCAAAGGGTTTCAACGATACCGCCGACCAAATCGTAATCGGTGGTCTCCTCAACTTCAATGGTCACAAGGTCACCTGGGTAAGCCATACCATCGTTGATGTAGGTGACCCCGTCGATGTCCGGTGCCTGGCCCGCGTGGCGACCTTGAAGTAAAAGTTCGGTCTCTTCGCTCACGCCTTCAACCAATACTTGGACTTGCTTGCCCACCCAAGACTCTTGTTGCTCTTGCGAGATTTGTTGCTGCAAACGCATCAAATGATCTTTGCGCTCCTGAGCCACATGCTCTTCCACTTGATGCTCCATCGTAGCAGCCGGCGTGTCCTCTTCAGGGGAGTAAACAAAAACGCCCATACGTTCAAAGCGGATTTCTTCGACAACGTCGCAAAGCTCCTGGAAGTCTTTGTCCGTCTCGCCGGGAAGTCCAGTGATAAATGTCGTGCGAAGAGTCAAATCAGGAATGCGTGAGCGCAGTTCCCGCAAAAGGTCGAGCGTACTCTCGCCACCTTTACCGCGTTTCATATTGCGAAGAATGCTGTCTGAAATGTGCTGCAGTGGCATATCCAAATAAGGCAAAATATGGGGCGAATCGGCCATCACATCCATGACTTCTTTGGTTAAACCTTTTGGATACGCGTACAAAGAGCGAACCCACATAGGCCCCGGTGTTTTCTCACCTACTTCATGAAATGCCCGAAGCAAGCTGGCGAGGTTTTCTTTGTCGCCCTTACGGTCGCGACCAAAAGCGCACAAATCTTGAGCAATCAAGTTGAACTCAGTTGTGCCTTTGGCTCGCAGTCCAGCCACTTCATCCATGATGTCCGCGATGGTACGAGAGCGCTGCGGTCCTCGTAACTTAGGAATGATGCAAAAAGCACACGTATTCGAGCAGCCTTCACTGACTTTGACGTAGCTCATGTAGCCGGGCATGGATGCCACGCGGGGCGAAGCTGCCGCCAACTGAAAGTCAGGATCAGGAATGTGAATGTTGCGTTCACCAACTTGTTCGTCGTGTCGAAAAGGAACGAGCTTGTTTTTGCCGCGCAACCTCGGGTGATCGTCGATAATATTAAGCAAGCCAGCCGGCTTAGGCGGCATCTCAGACGGGACCGAGCCTCTTAAAACCTGAGCGATGGTATGAAAGTTACCTGTACCCAGAAAATGATCAACTTCCGGCAATTCTTTCGCCAGTTCTGGGGCGTAACGCTGACTCAAACATCCAGCGACCACAAGCTTCTTAACGGAACCGTCTTTTTTGAGCTCTTCCATCTCAATGATGGCGTCCACGGACTCTTCTTTGGCCGCATCAATGAAACCGCAAGTATTCACCACAACAACATCGGCATTTTCCGGTGAATCCACCGGGCGGTAGCCCTCTTCAAGCATATGACCGAGCATAACTTCGCTATCTACCCGGTTTTTCGGGCATCCCAGCGAGAGCATATGAATGGTCTGCTCTTGTTTCATGATGTGAACCTCACAGTAATTATAGCCTAATGGGCCGAGCCACGCGGCACCCTTACAAAACGCTGCTCGCTGTGTCTATCGAAAAAAGCCTCGAAAAATAAGAAAAGTCCTTAAATTCAAGCTAGTTAAGCTGGACTTTGCATTCAGAGTCGAGAAAAGGGGGTTTGTGGTGCGGGCGGAGGGAGTCGAACCCCCACAGATTTCTCCACCGGAACCTAAATCCGGCGCGTCTACCAATTCCGCCACGCCCGCAGCGGCACAGGGCCCTAAATGACTTTAAAATCACATTCTGTCAATAACTTAGATGCATGTTATCGATCGTGGGGCTTGAGCCATGCTCGAAAAAAGGCATATGAATCCATCATGCGACTCTGTGTTTATTCAATAATCTTAATGTTTGCCATGAGTGCATGCTGGTGCGGAGCCGATGGGCCACCTCGCCCGATCAAAGCCGCACCTTCTCAGCAGGCTGATTGACACCGAGCTTATTCGTCCTATGTTTTGAGGAAAGATATGATGAGACAACCGAATCAAAACTTATTCGACGGACTTCCGCCTACGGGCCGGGTCACCAAGTGGTTTTGCATCGCTACGGTGGTGATCTCTTTGGTGGGCTCTCTTACCCAGCGCCAGTTGGGACTGGGTGTGGACAACCTGGTCTTCACCGTCGACGGCGTATTGAACCTCGAGCTTTGGCGCTTAATCACTTACCCTTTTGCCTACCACCAGCCCTTTGGGCTCGTCATTGGGGTCTTTATCTTTTGGCTTTTTGGAAAGCTCTACGAACAGCGCTGGGGAGAAGGTAATTTTTTCAAATTCATCGCCCTCAGCGGTATCGGCGCCGCCGGGCTTGCTATCCCATTGAGCTATCTGGTGAATTTTCTTTTGCCCTTTAACGACTACGGTGCGGCCGAAGGTGCTGGACCCATCATCGATGCCATTCTTATTCACATGGCCATCATGGAGCCCAATTCCAAAATTCTGGCCGGGTTCGTGCTTCCCATGCGGACCAAAACGCTGATCTACTGTGTCCTGGGTTTTGATATTATCACGGGCATTATGACCGGTGCAGCAGGCTTAAGTACAACCTTAGGCGGCATTGTCATGGGCTATCTATTAACTACCGGTAATTGGCGCCCTGCACGTCTCAAAGCAGAATGGGAAGTTAGAACCGGCTCTAAACGGCGCGGCCTTTATGTCGTTAAGCCGCCAGACCACACCCTGCATTGATTTTAGAAACTGAGATTTAACCGCGGCGCGGCAAGGTAAGCCCAAGCGCTTGGCGTAGCTCAAAGAATTCTTCAGAGGTTGCGTAATCTACCAAGTCACGGCCCTCAGAGGACCCGTGCTGGAGTGCCCCTCGGCCATCGTCAAAGAGTGAGTCACGACCGGCAACTCTGAGAAGTGCATTGATCGCTTCTTCCACATCACCACTTAAGCTCAAAGCCACTCGGTTGGCCGCCTTCAGAGTGCTCAGCTGAAAAGTTTCAACATCTTCCAAGGTTGCCTTATCGACATACTCGCGGGCAACGCTCATCAAACGCTGTCGTTCTTCTGGTAAAAGCGCAGCTCCAATTTGCGTTGCTGCCCGGCGAGTTTCATCGCGCATACCACGTGGCTCAAGTGCGGGATCAACCGCCATCGCCATAGCACCCAGAATACTCTGAAGTCCTTCGGCAGAAAGTCGGCTGCATAATGTATGGCCCTTACGGTAGAGTTCCGCGGCGCGTGCGACCAAGAAGATCCGTTCGCCATCCGAGGCATCCGCTGCCAAAGTCGAGCCCAGTAAAATAGCAGGGCCGGCATCTAAGGCCATTTCACACTCAAAACCGCCGCCTCGCCAGAGATAAATACCCCGGTGAGACAAGCCTACGCTTTCAAGAGTTTGCGTGAGTATCAACGCTCGCTTATCCGTTGGCTCCATACGATCTCGATCGGTCACACCCCGAAGCTGCATTTCGCCGCGCTGCAAGGCCTCGGCCTGTCGCGCCAGCGGATTCATCAACGCTGCAACCAAAGTGGAACCAGAGGGCGGAGGCGCAATAGCCATACGCTCAATGTCTTTGAGAGCTCTTGAAGCAACCTTAGGACGGGCACGACGACAAGGAACAATGTAGCCGCGTGCTTCATCATCGCTTGGAACAATCGCTGAAAGGGTGGAGTAGTAACCGTAAGCTCTATCCACATCGCCTATCTGGCCAGAGAGTCTCGCCAAGATTCGCGTAACTTCTGGATCACGAGCCATGGTCTTGAGGATGCCTCGGTAGACGTCCCGTGCGATTGGATAGGTGCTTGTCTCAAGCGTATATTTCTCAGCGATATCACGGGCCAGCTCTCGGTCATCCTTGACCATCTCATGGGCTCGTTCAAGCCATGACTTGGCTGCATTTCCATCGCCCACCTTCTCTCTTAAGGTATAAGCCAGCTCATAGGCCCGGCAAATGCGTTCTTCAAGATTGTCCACCGAGTCGATAAGGTCAGATTCAATTTCCGCAAACGCCTTAAAGTCACCAGTGTCTCGAGCAAGCTCACGACCTTTATCTTTAACCTCGAGATTGCTTGGATCGTACTCCATCGCCTTGGTGTAAAAGAGGCGCGCACTTTCCAAATCACCCCGTTGATCCTGATAAACCTGGGCGACTTCTGTGAAGAACTTGGTTCCGAGCTCATCGGGATCTGCCGCGTTCATCAAGTTCACAGCCGTGGCGAGGTAGTTCTCCCAATCTTCTGACGACCGATAATGCTCCAGCAGTCTGTTTTGAAGTCCAATATCTTCCGGCGAAAGGTCGGCGGCTTTTCGAAGTGCAGAATCTGAAGCCTCCGCATCCTCAAGCTTATCGCGATAAATAAACTGTAAATGCTCGAGATGTTCGCGGCGCTGCGCTCCAGAGTCCGCGTGCTCAAGTTCTTTCTCGCCAAGCTCTGCCGCATCTTCCCAACGCTCTTCACGCTCGGCAATACCTCTAAGCGCTCCCATTGTTTCTGCATCTTGCGCATTGAGTTTGCTGGCTTTTTCGAACCACTCTCGAGAGGTTGCCAAATCATCATTGTCCAGTGCGAGCTGTCCCAGCCGGCTTTGAACAGTAAATTTCAACCGGTTGTCCAAATCGTCATCGAGCAATGCTTCGTATGCTTGGAGTTCTCTGTCCAAAGCAACCTTGTTGCCACGCGCTTCTAAAATTTCGACCCGTATCTCACGCGCATCCCGGTTGTCCGGGTCATACTCAAGCACTTCAACCGATGCCTCAAGTGCTTTATCAAACTGTCCCGTGTTTCTAAGGGCCACCACCATGCGGGTTCGGTCTTCAACCGTCACATCGGAACCGGAGCGGATATACGAATCAAAGTGACGGGCTGAATCCTCAAATCGGCCTTGGGTAAAACAAAGATCCCCAAGTCCAGCCATTGCATCGCTGCAACCCGCATCCCACTCTAAGCATTGAAGGAAAGTCGTTTCCGCGTTTTCCAGGTCATCGAGTTGGTCCATGTACAACCGGGCCACATCAACACCCAGAAGGGCTTTATCTGAATCGTCTTCAACAAAGTCGTACTGCAACTCTTTGATTGCCACCAAGCCGCGATGATTCTCATCCTCAAGAAAAGCCGCGGTCAATGCATCGACAGAGATCTCAGGCAAATGGTCTGTGGCCGCGCGTAAGGATTCCCGGTGTGCCTCAATCGCTTCAGCATCTCGGCCTTGCGTTGACAGGGCTTCCCCCACCATCGAATAGCCGAAGGAGCGCGCCTGGCCTTCATAACGCTGAGCTAAAGCAGTAAATTCGTCCAGTCTCTTGGATACTTCACCAACGATTTCTTTTCGCTTCTCTTCCTTACCCGCGTAAGCTGCTAACGCTCCAGCATCGTAAAGGTCGCTGGCAAGTACATCATCTTGAGCCAGGATAGGCATAAGCATATCCAATGCCTTTTCCGCCTGATGCTCAGAAGCCCAAATGCGGGCTGCTTCTCGGTGCAGCTCCATAGCGTCTTCTGATTCGAGTTCATCCACGCTCTGCAGCGCTTTCTCAATCTCAGCGACCAAGCGCTCCGGATGCCCCGTAACTCTAGCCTGGTCCAATCGAATTTGCCGCGCAGCCGCCGACTCGGGATGATTCTCTACAACCCAATTCTGAATCGCTAATACTGACTCGTCAGCCTCGTGCTCCACGTAAAGTCGCAAGAGTTCCAAAGCCAAAGCCAACTGGTCCCCGCGGGGTAGGCGCTCATTAAAGAGTAAAGATTGTGCTTCGATAAATCGTTCAAGCTCACAGTATCGCCAAGCAAGCGTTGTCGCCTCTGGAACACGACCAGATTTAAGTTCTAAGCACAGCTCGAGGCAATCAACATCTTTGGCATATTCAACAACATGGTCTCTGGCCAACGCCGCTGCCCGGCCCGCTGTTTTATAAGCTGTCTCACCGTCTTCAAAGTGACGCGCCCTCATCAATAGCAGGTCAATCGCATCTTCGAATCGCTCGTAACGTAGGCATCTATCTAAACACTCAACCAATAGAGACTGGTTGGTAGGCTGAAGTTCAAGCAGATAGCGGTAAATATCGAGTGAATCTTCTGGTCGACCCAGCAGCTGATACAACTCATCCAAACAATCTGCCAAAAGAATGCTTGGATGGACCTTCAAACGTGACCGAACCAATTCCAACCCGGCTTCGGGAGCATCAAAATCTTCTGCCAGTTGCCGAGCAAAAAAGATTGTAAGCTGGTCTGCGTCAGCACCATCCCGAGCAGCCGAAAGTCTTTGCGGTAATCTTTCGGTGTAGGTTGTATAATCCTTTTGCATACGCGCAATGATCAATGCACGGTCGATAAACTCAGGTTCTCGATCGCCACGTTGGTTCAAATGGTCCAGCGCTCTCTTCTCGGTCTCGAAATCTTCCTCGGCACGGTAGTGCTTGCTGGCGGTTTTGATTCGTTCCAGCATTTCAGGGGTATCCCAGACTGAGTCCGTCCGGTCGGCTTCGGCCAAATACCAACGGGACAAAGTATCCCCTGCGCCCAATTGAATCAAAGCACGTTCTTTGGCCTGAACCAGGTCACGAGACTCACCAAAGTTAAGTCCACCCTCAGCGGCCGCCAACGCTTGCTGACCCTGATCGTAATCCAAGTGCAGATTAGCGAGTTCCAATCGGATGGCCTGATTCTGATGCAGGTCCCACGTGGAATTTCCGCCGCTTGCCAAATAGGCGCTCAAGGCATTCGCCCGGGGCTGACCTTCGAGCAAAGTTAGCGCTTGTTCAAAAACATCGCGCTGCTTAAATCCGGCGTCCATGGCCAACTGAATGACGCGGGCGGCATCACTGCGCTCTTCGGCGGCGCAGTATCCATAACACGATTCAAAGTAGAGCCGCCCGGCATCGATGCCTTCCCGGGTATCGGCCAAAGCTTCAAGCATTTGCGCCGCGCGCAGCGGCTCGGTATCCAAGATAAGACTTGCAAGTCGCAGCTGCTCTTCGTCAGATGCTTCGCCCAATTGCGCCAGACGTGCCAGGCTCTCAGCGGTCTCTTCAAATAGACCCTGGGTTTCTTGAATACGAATCAAATGCCGGAGATAGTCGACAACTTTTTCTTGGTTCTCAGTTCCCTCGAGAATACTGGATACCATTCTCTCTTGGGCTAAGAGGTCCTCGCGCTCGAAGGCTAAGTTAAACGCGGTCTCGAGATCGGTGACATTCTTGGTCAGGCCTGCCGCCTTCTCGAGAAGCTCAAGCGCCCATTCACCGTCGTCTAATTTTGTCTGAGCAAGATGGGCCGCACGCTCCAACATCTGCTGGGCCTCTTCAAGCGACTCCTCCAACTCGAGAACTTGCGCTCGGTTGACCAAAACCTGGACCAACTTCTTATAAAGCCCCGCTTGGGTAAGACCTGCATCCAAGTCTTCAAAATATTTTGAATCGTTTCGGTAGGCTTGTTCGAGTGCCTGAACTTGAAGCTCAACCGCCGAAAGTTCCGCAGCCATGCCAGCTACAACTTGTAAGCGTTGACCATCATGCGCCACGCGGCGCGCCGCATCTGTCAACACATCGACCGCTTCGTCGTTACGACTGGCACCCTGATAAATCGTAACCAGGGCAGTTAAGAGATCAAAACCACTCTCATCTGGGAAAGACACCAGGCTCTCATAGAGCCGGCGCACGGCTTCTTTCGGCACACTCATTCGGCTTTCTTCAAGCCAGTCCTCTACGGACTTCGGTGAGATAAGCTGAGCTTGTCGCAGTAAATCTTCCGCGACTTCACGCTCATCAAGTTCCCACCAGCGTACGGTAGCCTCGCGGCGACACCACATCGCCTGCTCTGAGGGAAGCCGTACGTTATCGATTTTTATGGCGGCGGCGGCGGCTTGTAAATCCGATCGTCGGTTTTGCTCACCGGCCGGCCATGCAAGGTTCGCCCAATGCTCATCACGATCTTCGACTTTGAATTCGTCCAAAGTACTACAAACATCAGCCCATCGTTCAGACTTTTCATAAATGCGAGCGATGCGCGTGAGCAGAACTTTCGACTCGCCATCGCCTTTGGCCAATCGAGTGTGGAGTACCGTTAAGAGTTCTGCGGATTCCCCGCCTTCACCCAAAGCTTTTTCGAGGATATCTTGAGCACTGTCATCACCGAGCGCAATAAGCTTACGAGCAATGCGGGCAACTGCTGGATAATCGTACTGGGTTTCCTCAAACTCAATTCGCGTTCGCAAAACATCCAAGTACAATGCATCGCTTGGGTCTAAAAGCTCTTCTAGTGCAGCCGCTGCACGGTACGCCCATGGCTTATTCTCTATGTGAACAGCCGCTTCATAAACCAAACGCGCTTGACCCAAATCCTTAAAGTTGGCGGCATTGAACTGCTCCGCGACCCAAGTCGGATCTCCGAGTGTTTCCGGCGCAACCTTTGCGTCGAGCATTTGTCTAAAGGCATCAAGTCGCAGTGGGTGCGGGCTGTCCGGCGAAACTTGTAGAGCGTACTCAAGCATCCATTGCCCAAGACTTAAACCTCGGCCGGCATCCCTAAAGGGGCCTCGGGCCATTGCCCAAACTTCAGTGTCCGAGGCATTTCTGTCCAGCGCACCTTGCATATAAAAACGTGCTCGATCGAGTTCGCCTTGAACCAAATGATGCCGAGCTGCCTTGAGCAAGAGCTCTGGTTCCACGCCATTGAGTTCGGGGAGAATGCGGTAGAGCTGATCGTAACTGCCAGCTTCTAGATAAAGCTCCGCCAATTCACCCAGCTCAGATTTTTCGGGCGATTCCAATTGCGCAAGAGCTTTAATCCCTTGGTCTCGGTCATCGGCCAAACCAAGAGCCAGCTCAACCACACGGCGGCGCATAAAGTCGCGCTCATCAGGCACAACCGCCGCATCCACCAATCTCCAGGTCCAACTAAGAGCCTTCTCGTATTCACCGCGCTCCATGTACCAAGAAACCAACTCCTCAATCAGAGGTGCCGGCTCAGCGCTTCGCTCAACCAATTCTTCAGCCAGATCTGCTCTTGCTAGATCATGTAAGGCAACCCGAACAATGCGTGCAAAACAGGTTTCGCGCTCTTGTTCCAATGTTGAAATGTCCGCGAGACGCAGTAACCAATCCAGAACCGCTTGATGCTCACCGGCTGCGGCAAGCGCATCCACGTATTTGGCAATCAAAGGAGCAGGTCGCTCCGCCATCTCAATAGCATCTTCGACGACAGCAAAGCGGGGTGACTCTTCGAGAGCGTAATCCACCAAATCGCTTAGCAAAGGACGTCTAGAGGTCACGTCCTCTGTTAATCGCGCCTGCTCTTTCATCCACTCAAGTGCTGGATCGCGCTCGCTATTGTCACGCAGATAAGCGACCAAGGCCGCAATGAGCGGCAACTTATCGTCGGCCAATTGAATGGCGCGTTCCGCGGCGCTTAAATCCTGAACTTTAGAAAGAGCCAGCTCCTGCATTTGAGCCAGATACCCATCGCGAACATGACCGCGGGAAGCGATTTGAGCCAGTTCTTCGTACCAACGCAAAGCCTCTGCAAACTCAAAATTCTCAAGTAGGTGCCCGACCAAGCGCTCCATCATGACGGTGGGCGACTGCGCTAAACCAATGGCCCGTTGAGCCGCCGGCATATCGTCAGCTTCTCCAAGGGCAAGGTCAAACATGCGTCTCAACCACGGATTGTTCGTCTCTTCACGCGCTGCCAAAGCAAGTTGTTCTGTCCAGCGCAATGCGGGACCAAATTCCTCACGCTCTAGGTACCAAGCAATGAATTTTTCAGTGAGACTCGGATCTAAGTTCGAAGCTAAAACACAACGCTCAGCGTCCTGGGGACGGGCTGCTTCACCCAGAGCAAGATCGACGTATCGGTGCCGGTAAGTAACCTTACTGACATCATCATCCACACTGTCGACCAGACGTTCGAGCCAGCGAAGAGCTGCCGCATACTCACCGCGGGCCTGGTGAAATGAAACCAAACGCTCAATAAATGCTGCGGGCTCTGGGCTAACTTCAATGATGCGCTCGGCCGCTACCGCATCTTCGAGTCCATCCAAGAGAAAATCGAGAAGCCTATGTGTATCAAATCCACGCCGCTCTTTATCTGAGTCCTGACGAACCAACACTTCTTGCAAGCGTGCTGCCGACGCCACATCACCGCGCTTCGAGTACCAGTCCACCAAAGCCTCAATCAACGGCCGAGACTCTGGGGCCAGCTCTATTGCGCGCTCGGCATCTTTTGGCTTTTCAAGTTTGAGACAAAGTTTAAATAGGCGATCCGCGTAGTTTTGGCGTGCACCTTCTAAGTCCGCCCGCTGGCATAAATATTCAAGCCAAGTTAGCTGGGCTGCCTGATTATCGGTTTCATCCAGATAAAGAATCAGCTCCTCAACCAAAGGTGTGGCCGAATTGGAAAGCGCAATGACGCGTTCGGCACTGGCAATATCTCCGGCCAAGCCGAGAGAGAGTTCCATCATGCGTGCCAAATAAGATTCACGAACATCTTCATCTTCGGTACGTTGCGCCAAAAACTCCAGCCACTTTATAGCACCTAAAAATCGTTCCTCGTCTTGGAGCCGTGAAACCAGAACTTCAACCAGCTCACCGGGCTCCTGACTTAGGGCAATTGCACGTTCGGCAGCTGATTCATCGGATCCACCATTGAGAGCCAGCTCCACCATGCGGCGAAGTACCATCTCTTTTTCGGGACCATCCTCAAGCAATCCAGACAGTTTCTCGAGCCAACTTAAGGCTTCGCTGTAACGCTCGCGGTCCAGTAAAAAGTTAACCAACTCATTAACCAGTGGCGCTTTTCGATTCGACATTTGAATCGATTTTTCAGCGATGGCCGGTTCTGCCAATTGTACCAAACCAAAATCGAGCTGCTGGGCAAGGATGTCCTCGCGCTCATCTGCATCCGTGGTAATTGCCAGTAAACGGCTCAAATGACCGACACAAGCAATGTAATCGGCACAGGACTCGTCGTACTCAAGAAATGCTTGGATGATAGGTCTTGGATCTGAGGCAAGATCAAAAGCGCGTTCAGCGGCCAAGCGGTCATTGGCCGCTCCCAACCCAAGCTCAACCAAGCGCATCAAACAGGCATCGCGAACCGGTCCAGAATCGGCCACAGAAGCCAGTCGCTCCAAGCGAGTCAACGCTTCAGCCCAACGCTCGTGGGCCAAAAGAAAATGAATCACTCGCTCGCTTGCATCAAACGGTTTTAACGAAACCGCCACACCTTGGTCCGCAAGTTCTACGTCCTGAGCATGATCCAAAGAGACATTTAGAATTCGGTCAACGTAGGATTCACCCACCTCTGGATCTGCGGCGGATGCATGCAGGCGCAGTAACCAATTCACACATGCACCGTACTCAGACTGCGCAAGCAAGAAACTGATGTATTTCTCTATGAGCTCCGCGGGCGCGTGACTTAACTCAATGGCTCGTTCAACAGCAGTCGGATCGGCTGCTTTCTTAATTGCCAAATCGGCCATTCGATAAAGATGAACCTGACGCTGAGTTTCATCTTCAGCAACCATTGCTAAATTTTCGAGGACCGATAGAGCCGCAGGAAAATCTTCAACCTTCAAATGGTAATTCAGTAAAAGTTCCAGCAAAGGCGATTTTCGGGATGCATGGTCGACGGCGCGTTGGGCCGCTGCCACATCACTCTGTTCATCAAGGGCCAATACCACCCATTGTTCAAGGCGGTGCTCGGTTCCCGAGTGTTCAGGCAATGCTTCAACAACAGATTGTAGCCATTTCAAAGCACGCGAAATATCACCACTGTCGATGTAGTACTGGATAAGCTTGTCGGCTAAATCGGTGTTGTCACGCAGTTCACCAAGTGCTTGCTCTGCAACACGGGGGCGACCTGCATGTTCAAGGGCAATCTCACCCACCGTTACAAAAGCGTCGTATCGTTTCTGACCTTGAGGCTGGCCATCGGCCAGTTGTCGTTGCCACTTCAATGCTTGGTTGTAGTCTTCTACATCCAAATAGTACTGAACCAACTTCTCTAGAATAGGCAATGGCTGGCTGGATTTCTCCAATGCAGACTCAGCTACATCAGGGGCTGCGCAATGGTCCAGCGCCGTATCTACAATCCGGTGAAGACAAGCTTCTTGCTCACCTTCGTCATCAAGTTGCGTGTAGAGGGTCTGTGTCCAAACCAACGCCTTGTCATATTGCTCCTGGTCCCAGCAGCGTGAAATCAGTTTTTCAATAAGCGGTGCTGGATTCGATGCACAGTCGGCGGCCGCTTCCAAAGTCGATGTAGCCAGAGCATGGTCACCGCGTTTCTCCAGAATCCCAAAGCGGTCCATCAAGATTTCAAGCCTGGCTTCACCCTCTCGGGCATTGGCCCAATTGAGGAGAGCCTGGGCAGGATCGCCGAAGTCTTCGAACACAGATAAGAGCGTTACAAGTGTGCGATGGGGAATATCGAGATACGCAAAGGTCTCGACCGCACGTTCAGCCAAGGCGATTGCTTGCTCGGGCTCTTCCACTTCATTGGCAAGTAGATCAACCAATTCAGTAAATCGCCCATCTTCCACATCCCAAGTTTTATCGAGACTTGTGCGCAGCAGAGTCACCAGGCCGCGGCTTTCAGAAAGCTTTCTTAGAAGAGCGAGTAACTCGGCTTCATGCTCACCGGCGTCGCCCATCTCCAACAAGTGCCAGATAACTTCCCGAGCTTTTTCTTGGCGGGCCAGCTTTTCATAAAAAATCGTTGCACTTTGAATGCCCCAACGCAGCGTCTCTTCGACGTCTTCACCGTGACGAGCAAAATCCCAACATGACTCGGCCAAGAGTTCATATTGCTTTTCATTTTCAAGAATATCGACCATGGCATCGCGAGCGAGTCGGCCGTGCTCACTGTCATGGTTTTCCTGATTGCAGCGTTGATACCAACGCAGGGCTTCTTTTAAATCTCCAAGGTCTTGGTGATAAAGCTCCGCAATTTCAAAACTGATGGGTGTACTTTCAAAGTAGCAACCCTCTTGCTCCTGCATCAATCGCAAATCGAGAAGCTTCTGAAAGCTCCCCTCTTCACGGAGCGTACGACCAAAAGAGGCAACCATCGGCATGGATTCGCCAGGAAAATCCTTGGCATAGGCGGCAACCAAATCCTCAAGGCCGGAAGGTCTCAATTCAGATGCCAGGCTTGCAATGCGTTCGTAACGGCCGCGCAGCTCTGCTTCAGTGATGGCGCGCGCTTGCCGATTGTTGGTCAGGTATTTCAGACCGTAATCTAAGGCCTGCATATAGTTGTCAGATGTGTCCGCGTCTTTGCCAAGATAATCATACGCCAAGGCTGAAAACGGATTATGCTCCAGCAGCGCACGGCAGGTTTCAATGGCTACATCTCGCGAATGATGCTCAATTCTCAAGCGAGCCAAGCGCTCATAAACTTGTGCAATATCTGCCGGCGGCGCCACCTCAAGCTGCATGAGAAGAGCCTTCTCAACTTCTTCCAAATCGCCTGCATTCGTTGCGAGTGCTTCCAAAGCCATCGCCGCAGGATAAGCACTGTAACCACGTTGACGCACCAATTGCTCGTAAATTTCTACCGACCGTCCAGCCTGACCGGAACTCTCCCAGATTCTGGCAGCGCGCATGTAAAGCGATTCCGCATCCAGAAGCTGTCCCCGAAGCGCCCAGCTTTCAAGCCGATTACCAAGTTCGGCATGGCGGCCCAATTTAGCCAGCAGCTCTATCAAGCGCATGCAATCGGTATCGGTGTATTCACCGAAATCAACAATATGACTTAAGTGCAGGGTTTCGGATTCATCGTCTCCAACATGGCGGTTGAGCCGAGCCAGTTCGCGATGAAAACGCTGCGTGGGCTCTTGCTCTTGAGAAAAATGCTCCAGAGCCTTGGAGAAAGTTAGTATCGCTTGTTGAGGCTGAACATGATCCTCTTGCAACTGAGCCATCATTAACCACGCATCGGCTCGGGTCGGCTCTAAGCCGGTTGCCTGAACCAAGTGGTCGATAGCACCGTCTATATCTCGAATCTTTTTGCAAACCTGGCTTGCTTCTACATGCCAATCAGCAAGTTCAGCCGAAGTAGCACCAGCCGTGATGCGGCGCTCTAATGCGTCCAGTTGCAGATCAAGATTTTCGCCATCGCGGCTCAGTTCAAGTAATGCTTCGGCGTAATCGACTTGCTGGGGATTGGTATCCAACAACCCACAAAGCACTTCGATTTTTTGAGCGGGTTGCCCATCTAAATCCACAAGAAGGTCGTAGAGTTGAGCCTGCAATTCAGACTGGCGCTGCGGATCTTCTTCCAGCTGCGCAGCCTGGTTCAATCTCTGCTGCAAGGCATCTGTATCTTGCTGCATTTGCAAAACAGATGACAAGAGGTCCAATGCATCCACATGCGTTGGATCTTCATCCAGTACAGCTTCAAGGTGTCGCCGGGCCGCTCGAACTTCATTAAGGCGGTCGTGTAGAATTTTTGCGCAATCAAAGTGCAGACGTTGCCGAACATCTAAATCATCGGAAGCTTCAAGTAACGACTTTTGAATCTCCACCAAGCGAGGCCAGCGCTGAGCTCTCCAAAGCAAGGGTCCAATGGCTTCCAATGTTGCTTGGTGCCCCGGACTGATAGACAGAATCCGCTCGTAACAATCGATTGCCTGTTGGTCACGTCCATCGAGTTCTAGAGCAATTTTTGCAAGCTCCGTATTGGCTCTAATGGCATCTTCGCGCTCTGAGTCATCGGCGGGGATTTCCGTGAGGGTTAGAATGTCTTCGTAATAAAGTCTGGCTTGCTCAAGGTCACCGTCTTGCAGCGCCAACTGGGCCAGCCGAAAACGAACCGGACGGTGTTCGGGATAAACCTTTAAAATGCGCCGATAGTATTCGGATGCGGTTCTGGTATCCCGCAATTGTTCTTCCCAGAGCCGGCCGATACGCAGGTAAAGCTGCGCTACATCTTCTTTGCGGTTCTCACGGGTAGCTTGTTCAGCGAGGCGGCCTAGATAAACTGCAGCCCGTGCCGGTTCTCCGCGTGCGGCAAATGTTTCAGCCAATCCCAGCAATGCCGGCTGGTAATCAGGAGTGGTTCTCAGTGCTCGCTCGAAACTTAAGCGCGCTTGCTTGTAATCTTGCAAACCGTCGCGGCAGATCGTTCCCAACTCACATAAAATCTGCGCACGCTCCGACGCGTCGAGGTCAAGGCGCGTCAGGCGCATACCTAGCGCTCGGGCTTGCTCCCAATTTTCCTGACGTACGTGAAGCCGAAACAAACCCTGGTGGGCCAAAACGTTGGTTCGGTCCTTTTGAATGGTGGATTCGTAATTGGCCTGAGCGTCTGCCGGGTCTACTTTTTCGGCAACACGAGCTGCGGCCAATTGACTGCCGACCTGACCGTGTCGATCCGAAGCGTTACCCAGTAACTCAGAGGCACGGATAAGATATTTTTCCGCATCCCCCCACTCTTCTTCTTGCTGAGCTAAAGCAGCCAGCGTTAAGCAAGCGCCGACGTGCTTTGGTTCACGCTCCAGAATCTCTGTCGCCAAATCGATTGCATTTTGAGCATGCCCAACACCTGCTGCTCCAAGGGCCAGCAGTCGGTCTTCAACAAATCGGCCACCTTCGCCCTGAGTCCATTGCTCTAAATAAGCCTGATAAGCTGCAGCGAAATCCCCTTGGCCAATGATGGCTTCGGTTTCCTGCCAAAGAGAGGTTTGCTCAGCCTCATAGACCGCAGACGCCGAAGGCTCTCGCGCCATAATCTTACGGGCGGCCGGTTCGACATCTTGACCCGCAATCAAAACCATTTGGTCTGCGGTGGTTTCCACGGCCACCAAAGCTGCGTCTTGCGTATCTGGAACCTTCCATCCGGTTCTCGGCATCACATAGCGAAGGAACTGTTCTGAAGGGCGACAACGCCAGAGCGTTCCACGTTCGGCTTTGAAAATCGTTACCGGCAAAACTTCATGGAGATATTGCGGCAAAACCATAGCGGGAACAGGTAAATAGCCATGGACATATATATCGTGAAACACCAAAGCGACGGTGTCTTGATCTTGGACAAAAGCCGATGCCTTGAAACTCACGGGCGTTACCACACCCTGACATGCGAATTGGCCACCAAAACTAAGATGTCCCGACTCGAGGCTTACGCTTAACTGCCTAAAGCCCCGGGCAGTTTCGGGGTCCACCGCTGCCTGAACCACATCACTGATGGCACGGGCTCCCAGACCCACCACGAGATGTTTTAGATTGAGGCGACGGGTTTTAAATGCATCGGGTCCCCCAGTGATATCGAAAGGGGAATCGAGGTCAGGTACTTCCAGTTCAAGAATTTTTAATTCGAGGAGGCCAATTGGACGATTTTTTGAGGACAGCAGTCCGGTGCCGTCCGCAAGTTGCAATGCGAACCCAAGTGTTAGATCCGGAGACAGCGGGTTTGCTCGTCCCAACATCGTTCCAAATTCCTCCTTCAACCGGGCGTTAATAACTCAAGGCATTAGAATTATTTAACTTTTCCCGCGCGATCATTCTCTTAGTTTGCACCCAATGCTCAAAGCAAAAGGTCACGCACGCATTCTAAAAAGACGATCAATCACATCACAACCTACACCCGATCGGGCAAGTCTGCGAATTTCCGGCAAATTTCAAGAAAAGGAAACGGCCCAGGACGAGCCCCATATGATTTTTATGAATCTTTATCCAATACGACGCGGTTTCGACCGCCGTCCTTGGCCACATAAAGTGCCTCATCGGCAAGCTTAATCAATCCCGCGAGGTCACTCACACCAGACTCTTTGTCCGGATAGAAAGTCGCAACCCCTAGGCTCATGGTAACACCTAAGCTTTCGCCGTTTGCTTCAAAACGCGACTCTTCAATTTCGCGGCGACAACGGTCCGCAACAATCACCGCGCCTTCACCATCGGTTTCGGGCAAGACCATCGAGAATTCCTCACCACCGTACCGGCCACAGGTATCGTGTCCGCGCAGTGTTTCCTTCAATATCGCGGCGACCTGAATCAAAGCGGTATCGCCAGCCTGGTGACCATGCACGTCGTTGAGCTTTTTAAAGTGGTCCAAATCGCACATGACGTAGCTAAGCGGAAAACCGTAGCGTTTGGCCCGATCGAACTCCCGCTCAAAGCATTCCATGAAATAGCGTCGATTGGGTATCTGCGTCAGTGGGTCAATTCGAGTTAATTCTTCAAGGCGACCATTCTTTTCCCGCAATTCATCCTGAAGAAGCTTAATCTTCATATGAATGCGAACCCGTGCCACCAATTCTTCTTCATGGAATGGTTTGGTCAAATAGTCGGATGCGCCCGCGGTGAGACTTCGAACCTTTGTATTCAAGTCTTCCTCACCGGTCAGCATGATCACCGGAATCTCAAGAAACTCCGATTTAGCTTTCTTAAGTCCAAGAAACTTAAAGCCATCAAAGCCCGGCATCACAACATCACATAAAATGAGATCAACTTTTTCGTTTACCAGCACCTTAAAGCCCGACATTCCGTCACCAGCTGTCAGATACCGATCAAAGATATTCGTCGTACTCAGGGCCTCTTGCACCCTTGTACGCACGGTCTCCGAATCATCAATGATAAGAACTGTTTGTCCCATCGAATACCCAGGAGCCTATCAGCCCCCACCCCATTCTCGTTACAAGGTCTTTACCCCGGTCACTTTGACTTTATCACATCACCCAACGCGACCGAAATCCAAGAGCACTATTTTAACCTCTCACATTTTCCTTGACTCATCGTGCTCAACCCCGTAGTAACGCTGCACGTTGATGCGGGGTGGAGCAGCCTGGTAGCTCGTCGGGCTCATAACCCGAAGGTCGTTGGTTCGAATCCAGCCCCCGCTACCAAACGACACTATAAACGTG
>MDSW01113272.1_pt1 | contig 19805 bp, 29 predicted proteins | sample 811171 | NCBI WGS metagenome assembly MDSW01 (sample SAMN05326641, study PRJNA326480) | marine metagenome | isolation source: seawater | place: Atlantic Ocean: North West | collected 2012 | reverse complement strand
GAGTTATTCATTTGGTCAAAATCAAACCCCCTTCCTGCGAGCGGAGAATCAATCACATCGGCTTACGAGTTTGTGTTTGCCCTTGGCGAGAAGCTATCGTCCAACGAAACCTACACTAAGAACCACATCCACACGGGAGTAGCCGTAGCCGAGAAGGAACACCGAGCGGTAATGGTCAAAGAGGTGGCTGACTTTTTTATTCGCAGGTTTACCAAGCAGGGGGAAGTAATTTACGATCCATTCATGGGAACGGGAACAACCGCCGTTAGTGCGAAAGAGCATGGGCGAATTTACTTGGGATCAGAAATACAACAGGAGTATTGCGATATGGCTAACGAGAAGCTAAGACAGGATTATCTAGCACTAGGAGATGTATGAAGAATTTACTTGTAAAAGGGGTATGCGGATTAGGAAACAGAATGCTTGCACTAACAGTCGCAGGAGAGTTGTGCATTAAGCACCGCATCGACATGAAGGTGTGTTGGCGAGACAAGATGTATTCCGATGACGGCAGTAACGCATTCGACAGATTCTTTGGAATTAAAGGGAAGTACAGAGCAAACAAACTAAACGGATCAATCTTCCCAACAAATTGGCGAGGGAACATAGATGTGCCATTCGATGAGCTTGCAAACTTCAGAGGCAAAAGCCGAACAAACCCCGACTACAAAATGGTTGGGATTTCAAACACCCACGACACGAGTGTCATCGCACCGATGTGTCCCGACTACCGATCGCCAAAAGCAATTCTTCAGCTACGAAAAAAGTTACGGCGTTTCATGTTTATAAAAGCCGATGCGATGGCACTAATCGCAATGTTCACAAAAGAAAAGTTTATAGGAGCAGAACACATAATCGGTGTCCATGTCCGATGGGCGGCACCGACTAAACGGAAAGTCAGCCTTGATGATTTGGTAAATAAAATCGACAGACAAATCGAAAGACACCCATCGTCAAAAGTAATGATCTGTGCGGACAACAAAGAGCCGATAAATATCCTAGGGAACATTTACGCAGACAGGCTTATCCTTATGCCTAAGTGGTTACCCTCGGGCGAGGTTACCAACGGAACTGAAAAGCAAGCTCTGCATCAGCCCACGAGCCGACAAGATAAGACGAACCAAAGTAAGGTGTACGAGGAGGCTGTAAAAGAGATGGGATGTTTAGCGGCGTGTGATACGATAATCTACCAACACAACTCATCTTTTGGTGCGTGTGCGGCAGTCCTATCCAACGCAGGTTCAAGTAACATAATTCCATGGGGAGAAGAAACGAACGACACGAACGAAAATTACGGATGGCACAACAGCAAGAAAACGAAAAAGTAATCTACACGATCAAGTGCGGAACACCGCCTTATTCAGTTTTAACTTTACCCACAATCTGCGAGTACGCAGAAAGGGTGGGAGCAGACCTCGAAATCTTGACAGATATTGACTTGTCAAGGGCATACGATTGTCGGTGGGCACACATGCTTATATTCGAAGTTTGGAAAAGATTTGAGGACAGCAGTTACGACCAAATGCTTTATCTTGATTTAGACATTATAATCGAGCAGGGAACGCCCGATGTATTTTCTCTACACCCCGAAGGGTTATGGGCGGCGAGATGCCCACAAGGTCGGGGTATGACAACACATAGACACGCCACCCCATACAACGAATGGCTTGTGAAAAAAGCAGGGTTGTGCCTTGACGATTTCCCCCACTACAAGACATACTTTAATTCGGGCGTAATCCTAATGGACAGGAAAGCAAACGAGCAACTAATGTCCGTAGTTAAACCGCCTTGGATTCATGCGATGCCCAACCTCAAAGACCAACACCAAGTAAACGCTTTCTTTATGCAAAGCGGGGTAGAGGTAAACACACTTGACGAATGTTGGAATAAGCGTCCTGATAGGGAGGGCGAGAAATACTTCACACACTACTTAACGAAATCCACAAAGAGCGACCTCAACCGAAAGGCGAAGGAAGTTCCACAGGATATATTCAACCAAGCGAAATGAAATACGAACAGAAAGACATTGCAACTAACGAACTTAAAGAAGCGGATTATAACCCACGGCAAATAACCGCAAACGATTTTGACGCACTCAAGGATTCCATTAGGAAGTTTGGCATGGCTGAACCTCTTGTGGTCAATAGCCACGAAGAAAGGAAGAATGTTGTAATCGGCGGTCACCAACGCCTCCGAGCTTGCCGAGATTTGGATATTGAATCCATCCCTTGTTTTGTCGTGTCTCTTCCCTTAGAAGAAGAGCAAGAACTGAACATTAGGCTCAACCGAAACCAAGGCTCATTCGACTACGATGTGTTGGCAAATTTATTTGATGGGGCAGACCTTTTGGATTGGGGTTTCACGGGAAGTGATTTAGACTTGGATTTGACAAGTTTACCCGAAGACGGAGAAGAGGATGAGAGCTTAAACGAGCCGAAGAAATTTGAATACAAGATGGGCTTTAACAACGCTGACGAAATGGATTCTTTTTACGAGTTCATTGCGGAGTTGAAAACATACTACTCAGACGAAGAACACCCATCGTTATCAGAGAAGTTTTTACAATACACGAAAGAACACCCAATACAGACATGAACGAAATAAAAATAAAAGGCGAAGTCCTAGTAGTTGACGAAGTGAAAGAATATGGAGCGAAAGGCTTCAGAAAACACGAGGTCGTTATTAAGACGGGCAACGACAAATACCCTAACCCCATACAAGTCGAGTTTATCAAGACGGCAATAGACGCAAGCACGGCGTTGCAAGTTGGACAGGAAGTTGAAATCGACTGCCGTTTGAACGGACGAGATTGGACTAACCCGAAAGACGGAGTTGTCAAATTCTTCACGAGCGTTGAGGGTTTGGAAATCAACTACTGCCAAGGAGAAGTTGTACAGGAAGATGTACAGGAAGAAAGCGATGGAGAAGATGTCCCGTTTTAGGTAGAGAAATCGCTTTACAAAAAAGCAGGGAACGCAGACAATTCCCATTCACAAAACGAACCTAACGAAACGAATTATGAGCAAATGCAACTTCGGATTATTCCGAGCCATGAAGGGGTGCTTTCTTTTCTTTAAGAGGAAGCAGATACACAATCAAATGAAGGCAGTCGACCTTGGGGTGCGAGGCTACACCAAGGACAATATAATCGAGTGCTTAGAAGGGCAACGCATTGTAGATATTCACATCGGTGAAACAGGAGCAATCCAAACAGCCGAGGAAGAGAATGCAGAGGGTCTTGTTAAGCAAGCGTGGAATGGTGCGATAGACGACTGCATCTCAGCCGTGAGGGGAATGCCATGCCCGAAATAATTCCCGAGACAAGAGGTCGCCGTCCACTACCGCCCGAACTGCGGAAACGCATGGTATCTTTTCGCATATCAATAGAGGCGAAGGAAAGTTTAGAACGCTACCTTCGGCTTAAGCGTGAGAGAGGGGAGGCAGTCACAAAGGCGAAAGCCATCGAGGATGCAATCATGAACCTCGAAAGGAGCGTGACCCATGAGTAGCACTCAACTAATAATTTTAGTGAGCGGAGACGGAGGCGATACCTTCCATGAAGTTAGTGGCTATATGTCTTACGACCAACTCAGCGACATCGCCAAATCTTACGACAAAAAGAAAGAAAAAGAAAACCCCCCCCTTAACCCCCCTAAAAGAAAAAGAAAGGAAAAAGGAAACCAACCCCCTAACCCCCTTCATTCTGATTTCGAATTAACTTCTGACGACCAACCGAGCAAGCCGAAGAAAGCGAACTATCCTGCGTACGCCGAGATATACGGGTTGGTGAAAACCTATTACCCCGATTGGTCGCAACGAGAATCAGCGGAGAAACGAAACCGCAAGGTTAGGAAAATTTGGAACGCAAACGGACGGAGCGTTCTAGTCTTCGAGGAGTTGTTGAAGATGGTGCAAGCATCGGACTTTTTGAACGCCCGAAACGGACATACATTTCGTGGCACTCTCAACTTCTCTTGGGTGGTGAATCATTTCGAAGAAATCATGGACGGGAAATACACGAACGAGAGAATGGCGTTCGCACTAAATTCCAAGTCGGATATGATTGATGCAATGGTTGTAGGGGAGGGCAGGAAGAAGATCGACCCGACTAAATTTAAACATCTTGGGCAAGACGAAGTTACGGGTCTACCAAAGTACATAAGGACACAATGAACGCCGAGGAAGTAAAAGTACAGTTAGCAGGAAACGCCGAGAGCGTTTGCATGATGTTGTTACCAAACGGAAAGCGAAGAGCAAACGAATGGCATATCGGTGGAGTAAGTGGCGAAGCAGGTAGTTCAATGCGTGTGCATTTGGAGGGAAGCAAAGCAGGGTTATGGGCAGACTTCAATAGCGGAGAAAAAGGTAGCAATCTTTTGGAGCTTTGGAGGTGCGTAAAAAACTGTTCTTTCAAAGATGCACTTGACGAAGCACGGAGTTATCTAGGGGTAAGCAACGACAACCATCATATTAAGCCCGTAGCACCACCTAAAAAGCCTTCGGAGGAAATCAGCATACCGAACACTATGGTGGACTTCGAAGGGCGTTGTGGGGCGTACCTCCACGAAGAGCGTGGGCTACACAAAGAAAGCATCCGAGAGTACGACATCCGATACAAAGCCGACAGGAATGAACTAGCGTTCGTTTATTGGTCAAGCAGGAGCAAGGATTCCATCGACATGGTAAAGTACATGGGGATCGAAAGGGAAGGCGGTAAAAAGAAAATTTACACGAGCAAGAACAGCGTAAAAACTTTGTACGGAAAACACACAATCGGAGATGATGTTTCAACGCTCACAATAACCGAAGGCGAACTCGATGCGATTAGTTTTCATGCTGCGGGAGTAGCTGCCGTTAGCGTACCCTTTGGAGCGAAATGGGAAAGCGACAGCGGAACAGACCCGAACATGGAGTGGATTCAAAACGACTACGAGTTCTTGGAGCGTTTCCAAACCATCGCCATAAGCATGGATATGGATGACGCAGGAAGGCGAGCATCCGCATCTATTGTCAAGCGGTTGGGAGCTAGTCGTTGCCGTATCGTGGAGCTTCCCGAGAAGGACGCTAACGAAACATTCATAAAGCACGGAGAGGTAGCCTTAAGAGAAGCATTTGAAAACGCAGTTTACATTGACCCCGACAACTTGCACGGAGTGGATAAATACAAGGCAGATGTTCACGACCTTTTGTATTCCGACATCGCACAGGGAATGCCATTGCCATGGGCAAATATTCCATTCCATATTCGGATGAACGAATTGACTGTTGTTACGGGCTTCAACGGAAGCGGAAAGACGATGTTACTGAATTACCTTTGTGTGTGGTTCGCATCACTAGGGCAACGGATTTGCATAGCGTCCTTAGAAGTTCCCGTTAAGATGAGCTTGTCTTATTTAATCAGACAATCAGCAGGTAGGGAAACGCCGACAAGCGAGGAGTTCAATGAGGGCATGAATTGGCTCGGCGACAAGTTTTGGTTTTACGACCATGTTGGCAAGTGTTCACCCGATGATGTTTTAGAAACTTTTGCTTATGCTTACAAGCGTTACGGGGTTACCCTATTCGTAATAGATTCTTTTATGAAACTTGGCTTCGGAGTAGACGAATACAACAAGCACAAGGAGTTCATGGATAAGGCAACGCAGTTTGTGAACCAATACGATGTCCATATCTTCTTGGTGGCACACGCCCGAAAGAAGGAATCCGAACGAGAAGAGATAAGCAAGATGGATGTCAAGGGCGTCAGCGAAATAACTGACGAAGCACACAATGTTATGACTGTGTGGAGGAACAAAAGCAAAGAACAGGAGATATACGAACTCACACAAGCGAACGATCCCGATTCCGTTGCATTGGCAGAGGATATTCAGCTATCTAAATTCGATGCAAAATTTGCCGTTGTGAAACAGCGAAACGGAGATGGAGACGAACCGATGATAAAGCTATGGTACGGAAAAGGAAATCGACAATTCTATGCAGACGGCACAAAGATACCTGTCACATACACAAAACAAAATGACAACTAATACGACAACACCACAGGAAACGCTAGATAGGTTGCTTAAGCTCCTTATATCGAAGCCCGAAGAGGCAAGCATACAAACGGACGAAACAGGCGATGGGTCAATCGGCTTGCAAATTATTGTCACCCGACCCGATTACGGAAAGGTTTGCGGTTCAAAAGGAGCAACCATCAGAGCGATAAAGCATATATGGGAATATTGCATAGCAAGAGGTTGCAATCAGCCCATAAGGGTAACACTTCTTGAGCCACAAGCAGGTTTCGCAGGTATCAGAGGAGGCATCGTTAGTTCGGAAAACTTTGACACCCACGAGTTCACTGCTACAATACTCGATGTTGTCTCCTTCTTTTGCGATGTGGAAGTAAACGAAGAGCTAAAGGCAGGGGTTCACCGATTCGACATTTACATGACTGACAAGCCCGAACATATAGGCGTAGAGTTTTACGACTCATTCAAATCCGTATTCAATGCGGCGGCGAAAGCGAATGGTGGGTTGTGCGAGTTTACTTTTCATGGATAAGGAAACGGAAGAGAGAATCGCCGATGGGCGAATCAAAATAATAACACCGCTTGAAATACACTTCCTGTCGAGCGACTCAAAGACCGAGGCACACATAACATACCTCGATGAAAACGATGCGAGCGGTTCATGCTCGTGTCAGCATTTTGACTTCCGCATAAGACCAAAACTAAAGCGAGGAGAGATCACCCCCCATGAAGCAGGTAGCCAATGCAAGCACATAGTGTTGGCACGGCTAATCCTTGGGGACAGGTTAATAAAAGCGAGCATAGGACTTAGAGATGAAAAGAAAGAAACCAATGAAGAGAGGTGGTCCTCTGAAAAGGAAGACACCAATGAAGCGAACACCGCTCAAGCGGAAGTCAACGAAACCACACAGAATCGCCATCGAGAAGTTGTACAAGAAGAACAAGGCGATCTACCAAGAGAAGAACAATAGATGCGAGATATGTGGGACAACGGAGAATCTCGACCTTCACCACAAAGCTGGGAGAGTTGGTTCAAGTCTAAATTTGGATGGAGTCATGGAGCGAAACAAAACAAACATGGCAACATTTATGACGGCGTGCAGAACATGCCACAACCGAATCCACAGGCATCCAAAAGAAAGTCGAGAAAAGGGGTGGTTAATCTGATCGTTTATGGAGCAGAAGTAGAGTTCGTAAAGGAAACGGAACTCAAGATTGACGGAGTTGAGATTTGGGCAACTGTATACATCTCTGTGGGGAAGCACAAACTACACCCTAGCGTTTACATAAATTGGCTTATGGACGAAGGGTTTATTCCGAAGAACAAAATGGTGCGTGTTGGAATCAAGGGTTACAAGAAACCACCCCCCGATGGATTCGTATGGTGAGAAGAAGAAACTACACAAATACAGGGAAGGGTTTAGAGAACCGATTAGCCCAAGTCGCAACGCAATATCAAACGCAGGGAAAAGCGTTGATAAAAAAGTGCGATCCACCGAGCAGGAGTTATCTCCACAACGGACAAGTCCAACACCAACTTTTAAAGAATCCGTATCCCGATTTTATTGGAGTTTGGACAACGCAGGGCGGTAGGGGAATTTTCATAGAGGCGAAGTCAACGAAAGTACCAAGATTGAATTTGTGTCAGAAAGGGGGAGGCGTGAGCCAAGATCAACTTGGACACCTCAACGCTTGGCACGAAGCAGGAGGATGCGTTGGTGTTGTGTGGGAACACGAGCTCCAATGGAAGTTCGTTTCCTTGAAAGCGATGCTCAAAGTGTTGGGCGAGAAAAGAGGGAAGCAACCGAGAAAAAGTATTCGGTGGGATGAGGCGAAACCCATACCGCAAGGGGGAATGGTGATGATCGACTTCCTTTGGAATCTAGGACAGGAATACTTACTACACCCTTCAAGTAAGTAATATTTTTCTTCTTCTAATTAGTTTTATATTTGTTTGACACGGACGGGCAACAGCGTTTTTATTAAGGGCATGAACAATAAATTCAACAGCCACATCACCGCTTACCACAAGAACGCCATCCAAGCTCGAAAGCTACGCTACGCAAAAGAAAAAATGCAATACGACAAAGCACGAGCAGAACACGAAGCGACTCTCGCAGAAGCAAAACCAAAGATGCTCACACAGTCCAAGGCTTCTTGGATATTCAACGGCATCGCCTAATCACAACCACAACAAAACAGGACACCAATACCATGCTATACGAAAACGAAACCACTATGGAAGAAGCGACACGAGCAATAGCTCCCGAGTGCCTTCCCGAAAACAACCTCTCCGCAACCGACCTTATGATGAGCGGTGACCCTTTTTACGATCCCGAACTAGAAGCCGAAATGATGTGCTTGGGTTACGCCAACGGAGGAGAACGCCCAACCGAAAAACCTTCTTATGTTTTCCCCGAAGAAGACGAACGCACAGTCTTGCTTGAATCCGTTTATGTAAACCGCTAAAATTCAACCAATGAATCTAGACAAACCTTACACTACAGCCGACATCGACATGACCTACGAAAGTGGGGGTGCATACGGGCAATCAAGAAACTGTTGGAAACTTCAAATGCGAGGCACGAAATGGATGATGTGGACACACTTCGGAATGCCCAAAAGCAAGAAGCCAAACAGAGATGTAAAGGAAACCTTTGTAGCACAATGCAACGAAGATCGAGAAGACTTGAAGCAACTTATCGAAAAACAATAAAGCGTCGTACGATGGAAAAAGAAAAAACAGGATCAAAGCACAACGGAAAGTGGACAAAGAAACGAGGAGAGACGATAGACGCCAAGTTGCAAGAGTTGGTTGACTCTTCCCAAGGCGAAGAATGGACACTACAAGAAATCGCAAACGAGTGCGGAACAAGCAAAGCATGTATTCAGCAGATCGAGATGAAAGCGATAAAGAATTTTAGGTTCAAATTCAAAAGCATTTACGCAGAGTTGACGGCATGAAAATTTTAATAACAGGAGACAAAGGTTACATCGGCAGAAATCTGTGGAAGCATTTAGCACCGAGGCACGACCTCTACGGGCTAGACCTTCCCGACAACATCACCGACAAGAACACGAACTTCCCCGAAGTCGATTGCGTAGTTCACTTGGCTTCTTTCGCAGGGGTTAGGAAGAGCATCGAAAACCCGAAGGAATATTTCGATAATAACTTGGGGTGTGCCCAAAGGATTTTCAAAGAGTACCCGAAGACACCAATCCTACACGCATCGTCTTCAAGCGTTGTAGAATTAAAGTCGCCTTACTCGATGACCAAATACGCAATCGAACTTCTTTCCACCGCCCTTACAGTCAACATGAGATTCCATACTGTTTGGGGAGGAGACGGCTATCGCAAGGATATGCTTTACGGATTAGCGAAGGAGGACAAGCTCACCTTTGTCACAAATCAAAAGCGAGACTACACGAGGGTGGAGGATGTGTGTAGTGCCATCGAAATCCTAGCAGACAAAACGCAAGGTTATTCAGCGTACCCCCTTGGGCGAGGACATATCGACATAGGCTACGGGCAACCGATGTCCAATGTAGAATTTTTGAAACACATAGGATACGAGAAAGAACTCGAAATCCGAGACGGCATAGAAGGAGTTCCCGAGAGCAACGAAACCTGTGCCAACCCGACCCGAATATTAAACTTGGGATGGCAACCGAAATACGGACTACTATGAGAGAACACCGAGTCGCTTACACTTTTATGCCACACGAAGGACTCGTAGCCCGATACGAGGTGAGGGAAGACCCACTCGGCGGTTACGCAGTCGTAAACTTGAAGCCGAACACCTACGCATCGGCTTACCAACGGATGCTAGTCCTCAAGGGGAGAATACCCGACAAGAAGCAAGCAGAAGATTGGCTATACGACTTTAGGAGAGGGAAGGTCTCTGCTTCCTTTGCCTAGAAAAAAGGGAACGCAGGTACGGATATTCAAGGTAAACGCCGTTAAGGTAGCCTTACGGGTCTGCAATCAACCCTTTACACTAGCGATCTTATCCCAAATCTTTATTTCTTGCTGTCGCCTAGCTTCAAGCAACTTTTCAAAGGCATCAAGATCGGCACGGATTCTATCCCACCGCTCCCGATCACGGGTGTCATTTGTGGCAAGCTGAGTTTCAACCGAAGAGATTTGTTTAGCGAGGGAATCGTGGGCTTCATTTAAGCCCTTTTCCAATTCAGTCAAACGCTTGGCTTCTTTCTTCAGAAAAAAAGTAATAGTTGAAATAGCAAGCCCGACACCCGCCATAATGTACTCTGTCAATCCATCCATCATTTTGCCCTTATGGTATCGCAGTACAAAGAAGATTCCTTACTCTTTGTGTCAGCAGGATTCAAAGGTTTTGCAGGAGGCTGAACTTTAAACTCAAGCCAAGTTGCACCGACAGGTTTAGGAGGAGCTCCACGCTCCACATGCCAACCAACTTTACCCACGCCATATTCCTCTTTGTAGGTTGGAACTTTTATATGCAACTGTTCGTCAAGGTATGGCTTACCGCCGAGCGACAAACGGGCTCTAGTCAAGGGCAGAACAAACTCGTTATGGCTGTGACCCGTGGCGATCAAATCAGCATCGGGAATTATTGAACCTTGACGCTTTACATTCAGCGTACCGAAGGACATCGGAGCATCACCGCCCGAACCATGAAACATCCACAGGAGTTTGCTCGCCCGTGATTTGTAACCTCGTTCATTGTCAGCAGGGAAACGGAAGATAAACTTAACCCAAGTGGAGTAGCCTCCCATTTTGGTATATGAGCCTGTCCGAGTTCTTAATTCAGAAGCGAGGCGATCAGTCAAATTGGTCTCGTGATTTTTTAGGATGGCAGTCTCGTGATTACCCAAGCCGAGAATCGGCATCTGATGAGCGTATGGCTCATAAAAATCAGCGGCGGTTTTTACGAGGGAATCAAGGTACTCCCCGTTCTGATGTTCGGGACGGATGTCCGACTTATTTGAACGGCGATCATACTTGCCTTGCATAGCACAGAAAAGATCTCCCCCGTCCAAGCAATAAGTGCCCTGTTCCTTAACCTCATCGAGGTGTCGGATCATCATGCTTTGATTGGATTTGGGGTTATCCCAATGGCGGTCAAAAGTTAGGAGGCAACGGAAGGAAAACTTAGGCGAAACACAGGTAGGCTCATCAAAGTCATGATAAATAAAAAAAGCATTAGAAGCCGTGCGTTTTACATGCCATTTAAATTTCATAATTATCAGCGGTAGACCAAAAGTGCAGGACACGCCACATGCCCAATCTATAAGATAATAAGCACGGAGACAGAAATTAGTCAATGGGATTTTGAGAAAGCGGTATTAGTGTATTGACCAAAAAGAAATACGCAGGGAATAACATTATTCCTTCTCGCTGTTTGTTATTCACGGAAGAATGCTTGACAAGGAACACAACAGTCGGCAAAGAATAAACCCCGTAATGCGTTTCGTCAGCAACGCTAAACGCCACATCGGAGTGCGGACTCCTGCCCACATCGGGAGTCCGCATTACTCCCAACCCAAAAACAAATGCAAATCGAAGAGGTAGGAACAGAAGAACTAAAGCCGTACGAAAAAAACAGCCGAACGCACAGCAAGAAACAGATTGGTCAAATTGCTAAAAGCATCGAAGAGTTTGGCTTCACAAATCCCATTCTTATAGACGAAGATAATGGAGTGATAGCAGGACACGGAAGGCTGATGGCGGCTAAGTCATTGAAGCAAGAGAGTGTGCCTTGCATTAGGCTTACGGGGTTAACCGAAAAGCAACGCAAAGCGTACATCATCGCAGACAACAAGATAGCCGAGGGAAGCGGTTGGGATGACGACATGCTGAAGCTAGAACTTGAGGACTTAGTGGGAGGAGACTTCGACCTAGAATCCACGGGCTTCGACACGGGCGAACTCGATAAGATTTTGAACATAGACGAAGAGGTAGTTGTGGGGGAGGATAATATGCCTACCCAAACTCAGCAATCCGAAGAGTATGAAGCGAGTAGCATACGGCAGATAATTTTGATATACGGAAAGGACGATTACGAAGAGATTGTGAAAGCAATGGGAGCATACGCAGAGCGTCATGGTTTGGCGAGCAACACGGATGTAGTTACCCACATGCTGAAACAAGAAGGAGTCTATGGAATACAGGACGATAACGCCGAGGGTTCTTAATTATCGAGAGTTTCGATTCAGACGGGCAAACGAAGATGATTGCTCTGAGCTAATCGACCACGACTTAACCATTAGCTTTGAGGGGGAACAAGAGCCGAGGTGCGTTTACAAAACAAATGTAAACACCGAAGGGCTTTTGTCGGCGGTATCGAATATAAAACTTCCAACAACCACCCGAACTAGCGGTCTTGTAACGACAAGCAGAATCTTCGGTTACTCACCCCGAAACATGATCCGCAATGCACCATGCAAAGCGACATCATTGGCAGAGGAAAGCCCACACGAGCATAAGGCATTGGTCGATGGTGCAGAAATAGCTTCGAAGGTTTACGAGGAACATGCACCGATACAGCACAAAGCCCACTCAAACATGACGGAAAATTATGTGTTGCCCGAATACCGATTAGGCAACTCCCCGTTTACTAGCGGAATCGTAAACGAGAACAACCCGCTCTTATATCATTTCGACCAAGGAAACTACCCGAATGTTTGGTCGGCAATGTTTTCATTTAAGGACGGCATCGAAGGGGGAAACCTTTGCACTCCCGTCCTCGACATGAAGTTTGCCACGAACAATAATTCAGTCATCCTTTTTGACGGGCAAGGGCTACTCCACGGAGTCACGCCAATAGTTAAGAAGAAGGAAGATGCGAAACGATTTACCATCGTGTATTACAGTCTTAAAAATATGTGGTCTTGCGAAGCGTACCAAGATGAGATTGAAGCGATGAGAGCAAGCCGAACACAGACCGAATTGGAGAAGGCGAGGAATCTATGAAAGTTGCAATCATGAGCCACAACCGCCATCACAGCATTGGCGACAAAACGCTGAAGCTGATGGACGAAGAAGGATTCGATCCCGCCGATGTAACGATATTCGTACACAACGAACAGCAGAAGAAAACCTACGAGGACTACATCGACAAGAAGTGGAATGTTGTGGTGGGAGCAGACCACGGAGAAGAAGGTCAAACAGGGTACACAAAGCAGTTCGGATTCATGTTCAATTATTACGAGGAGGGAACAGATGTAATCTTCTCGGATGACGACATCGCAGGTATGCTAGTAAACCCGAAGTGCGACTACATGTACAAAGGGCTAAAGAAGTTTTGCGAAGGAGCGTTTGCGGAGAACGCCCGACTCGGTTGCCATCTGTGGGGTTTATACCCATCCGCTAACGCTTTCTTTTTACAAGACACAGTATCGTATGAACTGAACCTAATCATCGGGCAGTTTTATGGTATGCGTATTAGGCACGAAGATTGGATAACTGTCCCAATGAAAACCGACTACGAGCTAACGATAAAGCATTACATCAAAGACGGCATGGTGTGCAGGTATAATTGGCTCGCATCAAAGAGCAAGGTTTACGCAGGGAAAGGTGGACTCCAAACTCCCGAAAGGGCAGAGCTATCACGGGAGGGAGCAAACTTGCTGTTAAGCCGTTACCCGCAGTTTGTGAAGCGTAAAAAATCCAAAGGAAAGTTTGATGAAATATCCCTCAAGAAACTCAAGAAGCGATGATAGCATGTACAAAGTAATATTATTTTTAACCATCGCTTCCATGGCGGGGTGTTCGAAATGCAAGGAAGGATTTTCCCATTCATGCCCCGAAGTCGGACATGGTCCGTGCTATATTTGCGATGACCCCAACTACATCAAATACGGAAGGAAGGACATCATTCCCCCGAAGATGTTCAAGCCGAGAAAATAATGGACACGGACATCATATGTCTTTCAAGCAACAGAGCGAGAAGAGTTCTGACTTTGAAGCTAGTGCCACGAGCAACCATAATCGTGCCGTTAGATCAAGAGGAGGAGTACAAGAAGCACAACCCTCAAGCGGAGATAAGAACGCATCCTGTGTGCATAGATACGGAGGAGGCAAAGCATCAGTTTGTATCCGAGCTATATCCAAACTTCTTCTTACTTGATGACGATATAACGCAGGTACGCCGAGTATGGATTCCAAAAGACGGCACAAGCCCGAACATAACTGACACGGATTTAATCTACGACATCATACAGCAATGTTGCTATACTGCTCGACAAGCAGGATGCTACCTTTACGGATTCAGTCACCACAAAGCACCGAAGGATTACAACCCACATCAGCCATACCAAACAAAAGGTGTCGTGCCTTCATGGGCGTTTGGAATACGAGACGGAGGCAAGCTAAACTTTATCGGATGTGCAGGCAAAGCAGGGCAATGGGTTTCTGCATTAAACGCACACTACCACGGGAAGGTTTGGCTAGATACAAGGTTTTGCTTTCACCGAGTTGATACATACGGCAGAGGAACAGAAGAAGACAACGAAAGAGCGTGGGCAGAAATACGATCAGCATTCGGTTCTAATGTTGTGTATGAAATCAAAAACAAAGGGCGTTCCCGAAACGCCGAACCATACGAATTAAAGTTCCCATGAAAGTACATTGTAAATACGACAAGCTAGTTGCGGTAAAAGACATAAAGCCCAACCCGAAAAACCCCAACATACACCCGAAGCAACAAATAGAACTTCTCGCAAAGGTATTGCAAGAAACGGGGTGGCGAGCTCCCATAGTTGTATCGAACAGAAGTGGGCTTGTTGTAAAAGGACACGGGCGGTTGGCGGCGGCACAACGGGCAGGTATGAAGGAAGTCCCCGTTGACTTCCAAGATTACGAATCCGCAGATGAGGAACGGGCTGATCTTTTAGCAGACAACAAACTCGCAGAGCTATCGGACACGGACAAGGACTTAGTGAAGTCACTACTCGGTGATTTTAGCGAAGGATTTGATATGTCTCTGACAGGATTCAAACAGGATGAGTTCATCAAGGAAGCAACCGAGCAAGCAGGGGTTGTAGAGGAGACACCGCAATACCCCATAGTACCCGTCCACGGCGAATCAAACTCAGCGTTAGTTGTGGTTTGTAAAACAGACGCAGAGGAACAACGACTGCGTGACCTGTTTTTTTTGACGGATGCAATTTCCTACAAGTCGGACAAGGTTGGGACAACATATGTTATAACAGCGGATGAAATAATTCGCGTAATGGAATCTTGGTAAATCTTGTCTTTACAAGAAAAGCCGAAACGGGCAAAGTTAAGTTTCGAGCAAGATATGTCCAATCTCCCTGCGGGGGGAAGCATGTTTTGCAAAAGTACAACCGAAACGAAACTATGAAAAAAGGAATCCCAATTCAAGATTTGGCTCGCCGTGTCCAAGAGACAGGCAGAGTCACACGAGACTATATCGCCGACACCAACTGCGTGAGAATGCAAGCAGGGGGAGACAAGCTCCAAATAGAGGGCGGTAAAATCGAGGGCATGAACCTCACCATCACACCAACCTGCCACAGGCAAATTGGCGAGAGGGTTGGCATACCTGCAAAGTATTACGACAGGTGTCGGTCAGCATCGCCCTCCCTATTGGCACAAAATGTCAACCATTGGCTTCACACGGAAACATCGAAGCGAATGATTCGCACTCTCGATTTCGAGCAACCGATTGCCCGTGCGTTTCTTTCGGAACGATACCGCCCTTTGGATAACATAGATTTAATCAACGAACTGCTTCCGCTCATAAGCGACAGAGGAGCGGAGGTTAGGTCTTGCGAACTTACGGAATCCCACCTGTATTTACACGCATCCTTTCCAAGCATCGAACGGGAAATCAAGCAGGGCGATGTAGTGAGAAGCGGAGTAGTTATACGCAACTCGGAAGTCGGGCTTTCAAGCCTCAAGGTACAGCCTTGGATCGAGCGGTTAGTTTGCATGAACGGAATGGTAGTAGCCGATTCGGGCGTACGGAAATACCATGTCGGACGCAACTTAAGCAACGGAGACTTAGCCTACGAACTTATGTCCACGGACACGAAGAAACAAACAGACAAGGCTTTTTGGATGCAAGTCCAAGATGTCGTTAAGTCCACCATCGAACAAACCAAGTTCGATACCATTGTAGATAACTATGCGAAGCTCGCTAATATCGAAGTGGAATCCCCCGACACCGCAGTAGAAATAACAAGGAACAAATTCGGTGTAACTGAAGACGAAGGGCAATCAATGTTGCAACACCTCTGCGAGGGTGGCGACTACAGCGTTTGGGGTGTAGCGAACAGCGTAACCCGATTAGCCCACAACTCAGATAGTTATGATCGAGCGGTGGAACTTGAAGAGATCGGAGGACAAATTATGGAGTTGCCTTCCAATACATGGAACAACTAAAAGGAAATTTGCTACCGCCCTTTTGGGGTAGAGGGTGGAGCATTTCTGAAGGGGGAGAGGTTTATTCCTCCCCCCTTCTTTTCACAACCGAAACGATATGAACAAAGAAGTCAAGATAACGAAAAAGTACAACGACCAAGCAGATATAAGGTCGTATCTTTTTGACCGCCTAAAAGCAGAAGGAAATGGAATTAAGTTTATCTATGTGAACAGCATGGGACAGGTTGTCGAAACCATGACTGTACCACACGAAGAACTCAACCGAGGATATGTGACGGCAAAGGGAATCAAAAGCAAAGTAAACGCAGGGCAAACCTTCGACCTAATTTCTTTTAAGTGGGAATCCGATGAAGACCGAAACCACAGGCTTGCGGGAAGACGGCAAATGACAATCTTCGACATCATCCCCGAAATGAAAAAACCACCTAGCAATGGGTCATGAATCTATGCTACCTCGACAACACCGAAGTCGTAGTCTTGTTTCCGTATGATGCGGAGCTTATAGCAAGCATCAAGGACACGATACCGCAGGGGAACAGGCGGTACGACAAGAGCAAGCAATCGTGGGTCGTTCAGCTTCGCAAGTACGGAGCAATAAACGAGCAAGCGATCAAAGCATTAGAGGGGTTCTTGAAAGCCCACGACTTCAAGCAACATATATCCGTTAGGAATTACTTGAGCGACCTCCGAGAAAAACTTGCCGAGCAAGACGAAAAGAAGAGGGAAATCTACAAGGAATCAAAAGCCTCGGAAGCCATCGTAGAGGTAGAAGGGTTAGGGGGAGAGTTGCGTCCCTTTCAAAAAGCAGGAGTTTCTTACCTGTCAAAGCGAGGTCGTGCGATGCTCGGTGACGAGATGGGATTAGGGAAGACAATACAAGCAATAGCCGCAGTAGTACACAGTCGTGCCTATCCGTCTCTAATAATATGCCCCGTTTCACTACAACTAAATTGGATTAGGGAAATAGAAAAGTGGGCAACAGGGAAAAGGGTTAGTGGCGAAGCGGAGAAGGACGCAGACTTTGTTGTCGTGCCATATTCGCAATTAGTAAAGCACGAGCAGTTACTGAAGAAGGGAACGAATTGGAAGTCTTTAATATGCGATGAAAGCCACTACTTGAAAAACAGAAAAGCACAAAGAACGAAGGCAGTACGAAGTATCGCAAAAGGCATACCACATATTTTTCTTTTAACGGGAACGCCGATCTTAAACCGACCATCTGAATTTATCACACAACTGCAAATCCTAGAAAGGCTAAACGAGTTAGGAGGGTGGAAGCATTTTACAGAAAGATACTGTGATGCAAAGCAAGAGCGTTTCGGACTAAACATCAATGGTGCAACCAACCTAGAAGAGCTAAATAAAAAATTACGAAACACCTGCTACATACGAAGGTTTAAAACGGATGTCCTCAAAGAATTACCCGACAAGCAAAGAACAATAATCGAGGTAAAGATCAACAACCGCAAAGAGTATGAGACGGCACGGAAGGGTGTGCGTCAAGAATTGGCATTACTCAAAAAGAAAAGCCGAGAAAGAACTCAAGAAATAATGAGTGAGCTAGAAGAGCTAACGGCAAAGGAAATCAAAGAGCGGTGGGAGGAGTTATTTCCGAATGACAAAATACCTAAGTATAACGACAAGAGAAAGCTGAAGCGTGGAATAGAAGCACGGCTACAACGCCGAGAAACAATGGTAGAAAATTCCGAAGGAGTGCTACTCGTAAACCGACTGAAGATTCTAGCAATGCAGGGCAAGCTAGATTCAGCGGAAGAGTGGATAGAAAACTTTTTAGAATCGGGGGAGAAGCTCGTAGTGTTTTGCGAGCATATAGAGGCACAACATAAACTCTTTGAGAAATTCGCAAAGAACGGGTGTGCTATCCTGTCATCTATGGACACGGCAGAACGCCAAGCCTCCGTAGATAAATTTCAAACGAACGACAAGTGCCGTGTGATAATTTGCTCACTCGGAGCAGGAGGTGTTGGCTTTACGATGACCGCTGCGAGCAATGTGCTTTTCGTAGAGATGGGATGGACTCCTGCGATGCACGATCAAGCGGAAGACAGAACACACCGCATCGGGCAAGAGAACGCAGTCACGGCATATTATTTATTGGGCACGGACACCATAGATAAGGACATATATAATTTGCTCGAAACGAAAAGATCGGTGGTGTCTGCGGCATCGGACGGAAAGGAAGTGGAGCAGGGTACAATGGTGCGTGACCTTCTAGATAAGCTTGCAGGATTTGACGAGCAGGTATAATGTATTATCACAAATGAGTAGACCACGGAAAGAAATAGACGGAGAGCAGGTGAGGAAACTCGCCGCCTTGCATTGTACTGTGGACGAAATAGCCGACATCTTGGAATGCTCAAGAGACACCATATATCGCCACCAAAAGGATGCCCTAGAAAAGGGAAGAGCGGAGGGCAAGATGCGACTTAGAACAATGCAGTTCAAGTCGGCTTCCAACGGCTCTGCGTCTATGCTTATTTGGCTAGGCAAACAAATGCTCGGACAGAAAGATCAGCAAGAGGTAATCGCCATAGACGAAGAGGAGAAAAGATTGGACGATGCCGCTGTCGATGATTTACTTAAAAAAATAAGCGGTTCAAATGGAAGTGGAAACAAAAATAAAACGACAAGCTCTGACACGCTTAGCGGCTGAGAATTTCCTTGCTTTCATTTGCTACACGGATGCCAACTACGAGCCATCGGCAGTCCACAGAAAACTAGCCGAGAAGCTAGAAGCCGTAGAGCGAGGAGAGATTAAGCGTCTCATAATAACGATGCCCCCTCGGCACGGGAAAAGCCGACTGTGTTCCATAGAATTTCCCGCTTGGTATTTAGGGCGTGACCCAACAAGGACTGTGATAATGTCATCGTATGGTGACAGCCTTTCCCTTAAGCACAGCAGAGAAGCACGAGACAGATGCCGTGGTGTCCCGTTTCAGAAGACATTCCCACAAGCAAAAGCGAACAATAAAAATCAGAGCAAAAACACTTGGGGGTTTATGGATGGAGGAACATATTCCGCAACGACTGTTGGGGGAGGCATGACAGGATTGGGTGCAGACCTTTTACTTATAGATGACCCACACAAAAACCGACAAGAAGCAGAGAGCAAACTTGTGCGTGACAGGATATGGGATTGGTTTACATCCACGGCGTTTACAAGACTATCAAGAAACGGAGCGGTAGTCATCGTCATGACAAGATGGCATGTTGATGATTTGGTAGGCAGACTTTTATCTGACGATTACACCGAAAAACTCAAGGAGGTTGGACACGAACAAGCGTGGGAACTTGTTGAGCTTCCTGCTCTTGCAGAAGAGCCGAACGATATATGCGGAAGGAAGGTCGGAGAAGCCCTATGGAAGGAGCGATGGGATGTTGAT
>MDSW01066973.1_pt1 | contig 19805 bp, 16 predicted proteins | sample 811171 | NCBI WGS metagenome assembly MDSW01 (sample SAMN05326641, study PRJNA326480) | marine metagenome | isolation source: seawater | place: Atlantic Ocean: North West | collected 2012 | reverse complement strand
TTCGCAGACGTCCCTGCTGACCTCATCGAGAAAGCCGAACCTTCGCGCGTTCGGATCGACGTACAATTAAAGGCCGGCGGCCAAAGGACTGGTAGCGGATTCGTTGTAGATCCCGTTCGCAAATGGGTCGTCACGAACTACCACGTGGTTGCAGACTCAAAGGCGACGACATATTGAGTGCCTGAAAGAACTCGCGAGCCGGATTACGACGGGAACATTCTTTGAGGGCAGGCTGCACATCAAGCAGGACGGCGACAGGAAATAACGAACCAGCGCAACCAGAGTTCAATTGGGACCCTTCAGCCGCAGAAGAAAATATGCATCCAGACAGGATTGGCCCATGGATCATCAATCGTAAGGTTGGTGCCGGAGGTATGGGAAACGTTTATCACGGCACTCACGAATCAAGCGGTGAGGTTGCTGCCGTCAAAGTGCTGCCCGCATCCATGGCGCGCGAAGAGGGTTTTGTCCATCGATTCTCGCGCGAGATTGACGCCCTGCGCAAAGTCACCAGCCCTAATATTGTTCAGATTTTCGATGATGGCCAGACTGATGACGGGAGCCTGTACTTCAGCATGGAGTACGTGGACGGCGAAACACTGACGAAACTCATCTCACGTCGTCGCCGACTGCCATGGGCGGAAGTGATCGAAATCTCGATTCAGATTGCCAATGCGCTTAAGGCGGCTCACAACACGGGCATTATTCATCGGGACCTCAAGCCTTCCAATCTCATGATTACGGGAGAGGGCGAAGTCAAACTGGCGGACTTTGGAGTAGCCCACGTCTTTGCGTCGACCCGGCTGACAAGGACAGGTGGGATTGTCGGGACTGCTGAGTATATGTCACCGGAGCAGGCGCGCGGGCACCGGGCCACCAAACTGAGTGACCTGTACTCCCTGGGTGCCGTCATGTATGTGATGCTGACCGGCAAACCGCCGTTCAGCGGAAACGCGATTGCCGACATCATGCATAAGCATCAGTTTGGCCAGTTTGACAAGCCCAGTCATTACGCGCCTGACCTGCCCCGACAGCTTGAGGACTTTGTCTGCAAACTGCTTGAGAAACGGCCGGAGCGCAGAATCCCGGATGCACTGGTTGTTGGTCGTCAGCTGACAAACATCAGGAACCTTATTCAATACGAGCAGGAACAGAAGGAGCAGGAACAGAAGGAAAAAGAACAGACACAAGTTGCTGACCGAACGGTGGGTGCGGCTGCTGGCCAGACTGCCGGCGTGCTTGTCGATCGCCCCGACATGTCTCGAGGACCGGCGACCATCGTTCGCGATGCTGTCCGCCAGGAAATCGCCGACTCTCAGAAGAAGTCACCCGTCGCCGCATTTTTTGACAACACGTACGTCCTGATTGCGATGCTGGCACTGGTGATTGCGGCCGGATTCTATCTGTCCAGACAAAACAAAACGACTCCGGAAGACATCCGCGCTGAAGCCGAAGCTCTGATGAAGAAACCGGCAGGTCATGGATGGCTGCGGGCACGCGACGATCTGTTGCGGCCGCTGGTTGAATCATCTGAAGAGGCCGCCTACGATCAGGAGGTCCGCGACTGGATTCACAAAGCAGATCAGTATGAATTTGCCCGAGGCCTGCGAAAACGCAGTTTCTCGGACGGCTCAACACAGTCCGAAGTGCAAAGACTGATTTCGCAGGCATTTCAGACATGGAATGACGGCGACGTCGGGGCGGCTCGGGCACGTCTGCTGGATGTTGAACGGTTGTTGACCGATCGGGACGCTTACCTTCGGTCCTTCATTCGCCAGACCCTTGATGAATGGCGAGAAGATCCCCGAATCGCGGGCCGAAAGGAAATGCTTCGGGAAATCCTGCGGGAAGCGCGAAGCAGCCAGCAGGACGAACAGGAGATTGACCGCACTGCAGAGCGTTTGCGTTCCCTGATCAACATTTATGGAGAAGATCAGACGGTCGCCATCGAAGTGCACAAATGCCGCGAATTACTCACCCAACTGGATCAACAGAGTGCCGAATCGAGCAACGGCAAAAATTGACACTTGAAAACAACTGGCGGTATACTCCCCGATTGCTCCCATCATTTTAAATTCCGTTCTGAGGTCCTCTTGGACGAACTGACTCCCAACAATGTGGCCGCGTCCCCGGTCGAACGCTTTCGCGAGTTCCTTGCAACCCGCAGTATGCGGCTGACCCAGGAACGCGAGACCATCATCAGCGAGATCTTTGCGGCTCACGAGCACTTTGACGTCGATGAGATCGTGGCCCGGCTCACGCGCCCCGGTGAAAAACGAGTCAGCCGAGCGACCGTTTACCGGACCGTAAAGTCACTGGAAGAAGCCGGCCTCATCCGCAAGGTTGCTCGCAGCAACGATCGCGACGTTTACGAACACGATTACGGTTACCCGCAGCACGATCATCTGATCTGCAGCAAATGCGAAAAACTGATTGAGTTTCAAAATGAAGCCATCAGTGAGATTCTGGAAAAGGTTGCCATGGAGCTTGGGTTCCGACTCAGTGGCCACCGGTTGGAAGGACACGGCATCTGCGATGCGTGCGCGCGTCCACCGTCTCGCCGGCATCGCAAACTGGATATGATCTGAAATGCCCGCGGGCAGAACCTTTGCCGTTCTTGCGTCTGTTGCAGCGCTTGCAGTCACCGGCCTGACACTGTTTGTTCAATCACAGCCACCGCCGGCGCCCCGGCAGGCTTCTCTGGAAGAGATAGAGCCCATCTTTCAAAGGCTCCGCGAGGAAATTGCAAAACACCCTCGTGAAAGCGTGACCCATCTGGAAATCACGTCCTTCGCCGAACAGGACCGTAAACATGTTGTCCAGCGCCCGGAATGGGGATTCGACAACGACATGCCTCTGTCACAACTCAGGCACCTGAGTCATGATTCCGGGTGCGCCGTCGAGGTCGCTCCCATCCTGGTATTGAGTTGTGGCTGCTGTGAAGACACTCCGTACAACGTCGATTTTGGGGATGAAGACCTTGAGGTGCTTGCGCGGCTCCCTGACATTCGCTGGTTTCGAATACAGCGCGTCCAGGCATCGATGAACAACCTTGACCTGCTTGCCCATCAGCCAAACCTTGAAGTCCTCGACGTGCGCGAAAACAAACTGACGGACGACGCGCTCAGCGCAATCGGAGAACTCACTCATCTGAAACACCTTGATCTGTCTGAGAACAAGGTTCAGGGCCAGGGCCTCCAGTATCTTTCAAAGCTGACCCGGCTGGAAACCCTCATTCTTTCCAACAATCCACTTACCGATGAAGGACTTCGCAGTCTGCCGCGCCTTCCAGCGCTGAAGAATCTGGTACTGGATCGAGTGCCACTGCGAGGCGCAAGTCTCAATGTTCTGAGCCGCTGCCCGGCTCTGCAGACATTGCGAATGGAGGGAACACCTGTGACGGGTTCCGGCCTTTGCCGACTACCAGACCTGAAACACCTTAAAGAATTAGTTCTGTCAGGTTCACGAGCATCCAGCGTTTGCGCTAAACGACTGGCCAGCCTTCCCGCACTGAAGACGCTCAACCTTTATCAGACCCGCATGAGTGACAGCGGTCTTGCTGATCTGAGTGCAGCAGGCGAACTCAAGCGGCTTGACCTGGGACTGACCCGCGTAACAGACAACGGAATGCAACACATCACAAAGATACCGAAGCTGCAATCGCTCTCACTGTACGGTTCGGCTGTCACTGGAGCAGGCATGCATCAGCTGACTGCATCGGCGACGTTGAGGCATGTGGACCTGCTGTCCATGCTCGATACACCGCGTCGAGTTACCAGCCAACAACTGGATCAGCTGCTCAGGAAATTCAGGAACCAGGCACAACTCAGCATTGTGCTGGACGCGGAATCGGATGGCTCGTCTGAGGTTATCATTGAAGGAATGCCAAAGCTGCGGTCGCTGGACATTCAACTTTCCGATGATGTCAGCAGCATCACTTTGCGCGATCTGCCTGTGCTCCAGGACATTCGCATTCGTGGACTGGGTGACGATTCATGGTTCGACTTTGAGTCATCCCCTGCCCCGCCTCGCGTGAAACTGCTTCGCTTTGAACGGGTGCGGAATCGACTCGATAATGTTTGGCTCACGGCGACGCGACTGGAAACAGATCAGAAGATCAGAGCTGGCCGCTGGTGCGCCACTGTGCATTCCGGTGAGTCATTTGAGGAGTACCGGGACAGGATTGAACCCGGGTACCAGATCCGTGTACGCACGACTGAGGTGGGCTCGCCGCAGGGGCTCAGTGAAATGCTGGCCGGCACTAAACCAGGGGGCTACTTCTCGTTATTCTGCGAGACTCCCGAGTGGACAGCCGCATGGACCGATGTGCTGAATGCTTATCAGGGAAAGACCTTTCAGGCACACATCCGCTGCAACAGGTTTGCCGGCCCTGATCCGCTAAACATAACTGGCAGGATTCAGCACATGCACATCGAGAATACGGTCGCGGAGGAGCTAACCCTGGTTGATGCGCCCGAGGTGATGGACGAGCTACGACTAACAAATGTCGGTTTCGGTACACTGCGAATGGTTGGACGGCACGTCACACTGAATCTCAACAAAGTCCAGCGATTCGACGAGCTCCACGTTGTTGACCTCAAAGAAACCTACAGTGTGGACATTTTCGATTCTGTGTCAGCGCCTGCGTATCGCCCAAATACCGTTCGCCTGACAAATTGCTCCCAGGTCTCAAAGATTCGATTCCGCAATGCGCGTCAGGTCAAAGAAGTGATCATCGAAGGAGATGCGCCACCAAAGCGGGCTCTGGACGACATGCCTCGCGACATAGAAGTGCGGTACGAACAATCTGAAACAAAATAAGATCCAAGCGCAGTTGCGGAACGTCTGTAGTCGTCCATTCCGGCTCTGTCTTTACGCAGCACAAAGTGGAATTCGCCAGGATTGGGGCTGGAGTGAACCAGCAGTTCGGGACGAATCGTTGCCGGAAACCGGGGTGGTCATGGCCAATTCGAAAGAGCTGCGGAAAAGACTCGCACAGCTGGACCGCAAATGGGAAGAAGAACAGCAGGCATACATGCTGGCGGGCAGGCTGGATGGTGCTCCGCAGCCGGCCACTCGAACCAAAGCGATCGTTGGCGGTGTTCTGGTCGGCAAAGTGGGATTCGCCAGAATTCCCGGCCACTGACACAGATCTCCTGCTCCCTCTGTGGCCTCTGTGGTAAAGCAAATCAGCCACTCAATCAGTAGCTCACAGGCTCATTGCCCGTCGCCCCCTGAGTCAGTGCCGGCTGCCACGATGATTGGTATGTCGTCCCTCACAACGAGCACTCCAATGATGTCTCCGGACTCCGCTGCGATCACCGGCGCTCCGGACCACTCTTCAAGATCGCCCAGTTCATCTGAGACAATCCAGCCCTCTTCAGTGACACTCAGGAACCGCTGATCAACGGGGAGTGGATTAGGAACACGCTGGCCATCAGGCCGCGCGCCCCATCGGACAATCAGACTCCCCTGTCGATCCGGTAATTGAGCCGAGGCCAGTTTCTCGACGGCAATATCCTTCAGATTGAGCGGTATTCTGAGCGTACCATTCACCGATCGGATGCAGTCGGACTTACCGATTCCCCTGAGTACCACTGAATCTTTGTCCGGAATCTCCAGAGTCAAATCAATATCCCTGGATTCCTCTTCGTAGATCCCTTCCGGAAGGTCAGCGGTCAGGACAAACGTCTGAGCTCCTTCATTAATGAGGATACCAGTTCGAACAATCGTTCGTTTGCGGCTGAAGATGCCCGGATCCCATTCCCCCGTCAGGCGAACGGTCTGCGGCAGACCGCCCCCATAAAGTGGAACATTCCCAAACTCTGCCTTCGTGTCCTGATCCGGCTCCTCCTGAAGGTCAAAGACCTGACCCGTATGCACAGGTGCATTGTCAGAGGCATCCGGTGTCAGAAACGAAATGCCGCCGCGTGCGATGGTTGTCAGTGAATCAGTATTGAGTTTGAGCCCTTGAAACAGCCCTGCATCCACACGGATTCCGCTGGTGACCCAGAAGACCGAATTGTTGCGCACGAGTCGCTGATACATGCGGTCGATGCGAATGTTGTGGTGGACGTGCCGCGCGTCGGCGGACAGCCCGGACGACAACACGCGGCCCACTTCGATTCCCCGCCAGCGAACCGGCGCGCCCGGTGTCACACCCTGAGATTCGTCTCCCTGCAGCACAAGCTGCAGCCCTTCATCCGGGGAATCGTCGACAGGAGGTGCTGGCAGACCTTCAAACTCCGTTGTCACCCCTTCGGCTACGTCCCCCGGAAGCAGCGTGATGTACTTTGCACCAACCGCAGTTTCCAGGCCTGTGACACCACTCAGCCCAAACTGCGGCCGGACGATCCAGAATCGAGTTTTTTGCGAGAGAAGCTCGTTCGTGTCCGGCTTCATTTCCACCCGGGCAATGACTCCGGAGCCATAGAGGGCGACCTGTGTGACACTCCCGACTTCTATTCCCAGGTATTGAACCGAATCGCCCGCCTTGAGGCCGTGTCCGTCGTCAAATCGAATTGTGATCTGAGTTCCGGAAGCAGGAATCGCCTGCCATGCAAGACCAACAGCAAGCACGAGGCACACGATGGTGATCCACCACATCTTTGACCCGCGAAGCAGTTCCATGATCCCTCCGCCAGCTGTTTTGATATCAGCAACGGGAAATCCGCTCTCCGGCTGCTGTGAGGCTCCGGAAGACTCAACACTTTCAGACTTCTCTTCGCTCATTCGTCTTCCCAGATGGCATGGGGGTCGAAACACAGGGACGCGATCATGCTCATGACAACGCAGGCCACAAACGCCACGACGGCGGGGCCGAAGTGAAACTCGACAAGGTTGCCAAGCTTGACCAGCATCACCAGGAACGCGAGCAGCATGACATCCATCATGCTCCACTTGCCCACATGTTCCATCACGCGCAGGGTAAACGCCTTGTGACGGCGATGCAGGACTTCAAGCAGACTCAGTTCCAGCAGAAGGACGATCTTGGTCAGAGGAAAGATCACTGAGAACAGCAGAACAATCCCACCGACCAGCCAGTTGCCATGTGAAAGCAGTTCGATGGTTCCACCGAGGATGCTGGATTCCTGCTGATGCCCCAGCTTTTCGATCTGCAGGATCGGACAGAGAACGGCAGGCCAGAAAAGAACGAAAGCAGCCACTGCTGGGGCTGCTGTTCGACTTGCTGACTGAGCTCGGGATCCTGGAACAGCGATTCCGCTGCCACATCGAGTACATGCAGCGGACTGACCCGATTGCAATTCGGGAAGAATGTGAATCCGGCCGCAGCAGTGACAGGCACGATACGTGTCTGGAGTTGTCATTCAGTATCCCTGCCGTGGAATGTGTCACTGACTCAGTGAAGGCTCCGGAAAGTCCTCGAAACCGGACACACGACGAATCTCGATCATGCTCTCTTCGTTGTCTTCAGCGACAGCGCGTTGGCTTCCCTCAGTCCGAACCTTTCTAACACCGGTGTCTTTTTCACCACTCAGATATCGACCGACTTCCTGAAATCTTTGTTTTGCCTGTTCTTCTTCTGCGTCAGGCTGCGAATCACTGTAGGCGGCAATCATCGCCCGGGCCTGTTTCGCTGCCAGCGTACCGGGATACTTGTGGTCTATTTCCGCCAGAATGGCGATGGCTTCGGAGACTCCTTTTCTGGCCTTGAGCTCGACGATCTGCAATTCAGTCTTTTCGACCTCAGCCGCAATCTCGTCAGTGTTCATCAGTGACGCACGTTCGGCTGCCAGCTGCAGGTATTTCTCGCGGATCAGATCCGATTCCGCCCCTGGAGCGGCTGAGATCTGTGCAGGTTCTGACACCGCCCCAAATTGACTCAGGTCGTCGCCTCCTGTACCGATCGCGAGACCATCGTCAGCAGCCTCCGCTGCTGGAAAATGCTCTGCTTCCTCAGCCACGGGCACGGGCTTACGGAACACGGGGACTTTGTCTGATTGAAGGTCCTCACCACTCAAAATGAGCTGCTCCTCTTTCTGAGCCCTGGGCTCTTCAAACAGAGGAAGCTCTTCTTCCTGAACAGGTGCCCGTTTAAATGTGTTGGCTTCGTCCTGAGTCGGTTCGTCGAATAGCGGCAAGGAACCATCCTGTTGGGACAATCCGCTGGCTGCAAACAATCCGAACGCCGCGAAGAGCAGGATAACGGGCGGAAGGTGGCGGGATTTCATTGGGGGACTCCGTTTCCTACCCAACTGCTGGAATTGAAACAGGATCAAAAAAAATTGTCGTTATGAAAAAGGACGGCGGAGAAAGCCTCCGCCGTCGCACTCCGTTCATCAGATCTGCAACGGTGCACGCAGCCGATAGATCGTCCGGCTGATGTCCTGTGAAAGAATCCGCAGGTGCTCCCGCTGACTTGTGTTACAGCGACCAAGATACTGGTAGATGTTTCGCCAGTCCTCGATCAGGTCATCGACCTCCGCTCGCAGCTGCTGGTCAGTCGGTCGACGTGACAGCAGGTCATACATTCCACGGGAACGAGCCACAAATCGGCTGGATGCCTGCAGTGCCTGGCTGCGGAATGACTGCCGGTCTGAGGCCAGCCATGCCGTGACGTCATCATTGAGATGATCAGCAAGGTTCTCAAGAGACGCAGCCAGCGGAACCATGGCAGCTGTATCGATATTTGAACTGCCGGCAAGGTGCAGCTCATTTCGCAGTGACACAATGTCGTCTTCAATTTCCTTGAGGACCACTCGTCCGGCCTGGCTGCGAAGCGAAGCAAATTTCCGGACGAACACGACACCATACTCTTCCACATACTGATAGCAGTTCAGGAGAGTCTGATCATCTTCGTCGCGGTCAATACAGTCTTCCAGATTCTGCACGGCTCCATAAAACGCATCAGATGTTTCGAGAATCTGAACCACGTCTTTGAATCGAAGCAGCAGTTTCAGCGGAACCCGATTGAAGAATTCGTCGACGTCGCGGGTCAGTGCCTGACTGAGAATCTTGAGCTGCGCTCGGCTGGTCTTGTGCTCAAGTCGCAGCAGATTATGAATCCGCGTGTCGGACAAATGCACAGTTCGCAGACTTCGTTCCACGTAGCGGTTGTTGAGCTGACGCAGTCGAGGTGTCACATTCGACCACTGGGCCTTAAACCGCTGATACTCATTAGCAATCGATGAGTAGGCATACTGATCCAGAATCATGTCCTGAACGCGATTGGCTTCCTGATTGAGCTTTCGAACGTCATGAATCAGCTGATAGAGCCGATCGCCACCTGTAGGATCCAGTTCCAGCTCCTGAACAATGTGATATAGCTGGCTCGTCAGCTGCGACATTTCCACGAGCAGGGCGCGTCGATCCAGCTGAGGTTCCATCTGGAACAGCTTTTCGAGACTCGCCTGTAGTCGGTCAATTCGTTCTGTCTTGTCTTTCGATGCTGCACTGATGTGCCACGCACGCTTCACCCGGTGAGAGAACACCTGCCAGTCACTGTCGAGTTGACGGAGCTGACCGTGTACCCGCGTCATCGGCATGTTGTCCTGCAGGTCACGAGAAACCTGGTTTGCCGACGAACGAATGCTTCGCAGAGCCGTCAGCAGGCTGCGGACTTCGGGATACCGCCGGTAGTCAGTTGTGAGCAATTTATAGAGGTCATCCGACTGCGTCAGTGACTCTGCCAGCAGGTTCTGAAGCTGTCGCTTGTCGATCCGGGAGTAGTCGATTGCCGGCAGCTGATGCTCCAGGTGACGACGACTTCCGGAAAACGAGCCGTCCTGCATCATACGATTCACATCACTGAAGTCAGTGTTGCGATTACTGATTCGTTCATCCTGGCCGACGGCTGTCACGGTGAGCGCCGTCATGAGAATTGCTACGGTGGCTGAACGCCACCCCTCCATCCGTTGAGTCCACATTAGGTTTCCTTTCCCTGAACCCGCAGTGATCCTGCGGTTGAGTCTGAATCGCCGCCCGTCAGAAGATTCTGTGTGTAGCGTCCCTGTTGCTCTGACACAGCCCGCCAGAAACACGCGGGACAGAACCGGGTATGGGCGGAAGTTTAGGCCAGGAATGCAATTTGCCGGAATACGTGTTTTTGAGTTTGGCAACTCGCTGACATCCGGCCAATTTCGCCGGATCTGACCCCATTCAGCCATGTCCACAGAAGCCCCCGTGATGACCGCTGAATTGGCGCTTGTCGTCCGCCTGAAGCATGCCCCCGGCGGTCAGTAACCAACTGTCTCGAAACTGCCTGCCCCTACTCAGACCCGCAACATGAGTTTCCGTAACTCATTACTCAACATGCATTTAGTGCGAACAAATGCATTTCGAAACGAATTTATTTTTCTGGCAAAATGCGGCGAACTTTTTGCGAACTGCCGATGTCATAGGGACATACATGGGATTCTCCCGACAGGGAGCCGGTTCCATGCGAATTCAAGACGACTCTGTCGTATACTGTGTTCATACCAAATCCGTGTTCACTATGGGGTTTATCGAGCCTGTTGCTCTCCCCGCAAAGCCCTCATCCAGCTTTGATTTTTGATGGATGAATCAGTCGGTTTTCTTTTCAACTGACCGTTACGCGTCGCTCAGGGCGACGCAGCTTAATGGACCGTAACAGCCCACATCGGGCGCGGGACTCTTTAGAGGAAGGCAGAACAATGCTGCTTACAAACACGATCAATACTCAGGTAATTTCCAGCACCGTTGCCGGCGGCAACTCAGTCGTGCGTGGTACCGAGTTTCGTGGATGTTCTGCCTGTCCCGCACATACGGCAAACCGGCTATCCGCGAAACCGGCCACCCATCGCATAAGCCAACGCATGGTTGCCCGCGGTTGCAGAGTGATGTCGACCATGTATTCGGATCATACAGCATGGCAATTAGCCTGGCATGATTCGAAGGCCATCTCCAAGGCAATGTCGCCGGCATCAGCCACTGGGAAGCTCTCGGAGAGCCCCTCTGGTCTCAGTCTCAGCTGAAGCCCTGTCAGGCACCCGTCACTCTGACGAAATCTGATTGCTTCGACCTGACCGAGACCAGTTGACCGGCCAAAGCCGATCACGCTGGCTTTCTCAGTTTGCTGCTTTTCGGCAAATCTCTCTGCAGGTTTTTGTTCCCGTGCCGGCTTTGTTTGCCGCTCTTCACGGGATTCCTTACACGGTTTAATCGCGGCCCTTCCTGGCCGCTTCCAGACATGGAGTCTGTTATTATGTCTGCTGATACTCTTGCGAAAATCGTTGTTCGCTCTCAGTCTGGCGACGCCGAAGCGTTCGGTCAGCTGTACGAACAGTTCTACTCCCGGGTCTTTGGAATCGTTATGCAGCGATTACGAAACACGGCTGAAGCGGACGAAATCACTCAGGAGGTTTTCCTGCGTGCTTACCGAAAGCTTGAGCAGCTGAAGGAAGCGGCCGCATTCCCTGGCTGGATCTGCCAGATCGCTGTCCGTCTTTCCATCAATCGAGCTGTTCGTCGGCCACCCGAAACAGCATGTGAACCATCTTCCTTCGAAGTCATGCAGGAAGCTCCGGGCAGCCCGGACGCTGAACTCATGCAGGTGGAAGATGCCGAGCAGCTGCGAGACGGTATCGATCGTCTGGGTGAGCTCGACCGCCGAACGTTACTGGCTTTCTACTTTGATGGTCAGTCTCTGAAGGAAATGAGCGTTTCGTTCGACAGCCCGATCGGTACGATCAAGCGCCGACTGCACACGGCTCGACACCGACTGCACGATGTGCTTTCCGGTATGCAGACGGCATGATGGGTCGCCAGCATAGTGCCGGGCAGCGCTACACAACTATGAACCGGGCGTGACAGGCTTCCTGTCACGCCTTTTTCTTTGGCCGCCGGGAACTAATGCTCAGGACCGGACTTTGGTCTGCTCATTCCGGCCTGCAACTGATGCACCGTCGGGAAGCCTGCTCACGCCGGCGACAGGTCGCCGTCCGCCGCGTGTCCCAGCGTATGGATCGTCAGCCCCGTGAGATCACGTGGTCCGTCCTTTAACACCATGCTTGCAGCCAGCCCGACAATCACACACGTCGAAATGCCGCATGTGGTGTAGAGGTAGCCGTTGATGGATGTCTTCTGCCACATCAGGAACATCACTCCGGCTCCGACAAGCGCACCGACCAGTGCGCCACCAGCGCTGGCTCGCTTCGAAAGAGCCCCGAGCACAAACAGCCCGCCAAGAACCCCCATAAACAGCCCAATCACTTTCAGGAACGCGTCAAACAGTGACTTAATCTCGGGGTTCACAAAAATCAGGCCGATGACCGTGCCCAGAATCCCACACAGCAAAGTGGTTACACGAGCAGCTTTCAACAGCTGCTCTTCGCTCAGCGACTCTCGCGGCTTGAGGAAGTCGGTCACAATCGTCGTGGAGATGGAGTTCATACTCGTGGACACAGTCGACTGAGCCGCAGCAAAAACACCAGCCACAATCAAACCTGCCAACCCTACCGGCATCTCACGCGCGATGAAGAGCGGAAAAATCTGATCCGTGGTGATAGTGGGATCCAGACGTTCGGGGTGGCTGCGATAGAACGCGAACAGCGCTGTCCCCAGCCCCAGAAACAACAGGGTCGATGGAATGGTCAGGAATCCATTCATCCAGATCGATCGCGCCGCAAGCTTCTGGTCTGCGGTTGTCATGTACCGCTGAACGACCGCCTGGTCGGCTGTGTACGACGACAGGTTCTGGCCGATGCCACCGACGATAATCACCCATAATGCAATCTGACTGCTGGTGGGATCCGTCAGCAGATTCGCAATCCGAAATTTACCTGCGGCCGCTGAGTCATTGAGAAAGCCACTGAAACCGCCATCGACACCAGCAATCAGCAGGCAGAACGCCAGGAGTGCTCCCCCCATCAACACCACCGTCTGGACGGTGTCAGTCCAGATGACGGCTTCTACACCTCCCATTGTGCAGTACACAATGCTCAGGACCCCCATCAGCAGGACCGACTGCACCCCAGTCAGCGGCGTCGCAACCGCCAGCGCAAGTCCGGTCAGAGACATGACGACAGCCATTCGAAACACATGGAACAGCGTAAAACTGACGCTGCCAAACAGTCGCACCCTGCGGCTGAACCGTCGCTCGAGATACTCATAAGCACTCGTCGCGTCAATCCGCCGAAAAAACGGCAATGCGACAAAGACCGCAATCACTGCGACCACCGGAATCATGAAATTGCCAACCATGTACACCCAGTCCTGCGCGTACGACTTTGCAGGGAGCCCGGTAAAGGTCAGCGAACTCAGCATGGTGGCGAAGATGCTGCAACCTGCCGCCCACCATGGAATTTTTCCACCTCCGCGAAAATACTGCTCTGTGTTGCGGTTCTTTCGCGCGAAGTAAAATCCGACTCCAACGATGCCCAACAGGTACACCCCCAGCACCAGATAGTTAACCGCGCCAAAGTCCGGCTTCTCACTGGCAACTGACACTCGCCAGACCTTTGCCGATCGAACTCGAGGCCGCACTTCCCCGCTGGGAATAATGATGTCGTCATGCCATTTCACCGCGATGGTGGTCACATGGTTCTGCAGCGTACTGCCTGCGGACGTCCACTGATTGGTAATCGTGTGGTACGCCCAGGCTTTCTTTGGGAACCCCGGGTGCCTGTCTCGGAGTTCATCCGTGCGATGAAAGAGGCTTCCGTCCGCTCCACTCAGAGCAATAACGTGACTCTGGCCGACGCCGATTCCGGTCCCCGCCATGATGGAAACCGGAGCGTCTGCACGCTTCCGCCATTTGCCGGTTCGAGGAGTAAACTCCCAGACATCCTTCAGGAACTCCGGATCATCTCCTTCCTGCCGGCGGCCGCTCATCACGTAGATGCAGTCGTCATATCCGTTATGCTGGCGGATGGTCAGATTGAGTGCTCGAGTTGGCCATGGTGGAGCAGGCAGTTCTTCCCATCCAAAGCCATCCCTGCCGCGGTTCGACAGATCCAGCTTCCAGAGATTGGCCATCGCAGAGTCAAGACCCATTCCACTCTGCCCGCCCGCCAGATAAATCGTTGAACCAACGAGGGCCGCGTATCCGAAGGCACACGGCTTTGGCAGCGAAGGAAGGGGTGTGGAAGTGATCTTCTTTGTGCCCCGATTCCATGCGAGTTCGAAGACATCCGCATAGACGTTTTCCGCATCATTGCCTCCCATGCAAATCACACCGTCTCGTGTCGAGACAGCAGCTCCGTAAGCCAGAGGATGAGGCAGCTTACCGCCCTCATGCCATTCGAAGGATTCGTTTCCGTCCTCGACTGTCCGCTCAAGCACATAGATCTGACCGTGCCATGCCTTGTCGTTTTCCCAGACTGGTTTGGGAAAGTTCGCGCCTCCGGCGACGATCAGTGCGTCTTCGTGTATGCCGGCAAACGGTCCAGCCACACCCAGCTGGTCTGGCAGATCCGGAAGTGCTTCGAATCTGAGTAGATCGCGGTCCTCTTCTTCCGCGCGAACGGAGGTACAGACAGTCAGCAGCAGGGTCGCAGTCAGCAGGCGCATGGCGTGATTTTCAGCAGGAATGGCAGCGGCAAAGTTGTCTGCAGCTGATTATTCCAAAGTCTGAGCAGTGAACCAAGTGGCTCGCTGCCCGGAGTAATTCATCGTTGCGAACGGCCTGTCCAGGGAGGCTCATCGATGTTATTGGAATTTTGTGAGTCACACCCGTCTCAGAGATCGATTCAGGAAGTTGCTGAAAGCGTTTGTGCCCGGCCTGATCGTGTTGGTGGTGGTCCTTGTCCTGCTGCGCGGAGTTGGCGGCACGATTGATGCTCTTCGCCTGCAGCTGGTCACACTGGCAAACAGTTTTCTCGGGACGGGCGACGGACTGGTCCCCGTTTTGTTGCAGACACTGCCACTCGCCCTGGCCGCTGGCTGCTGCATGTTTCTTATCGCGCGAAGAATCCTGACATTTGAGTCGTTTGGGTCAGTCGTGGGAATGGCAGTCATCATTCTGACAGGAGCCTCAACAGGCGGCGTCCTCATCGACCTGCTGCCTGCAACATCAAATGTAGATCCGCAGATCTATGATGTCGCCTTGAACCCGTTGCGTGAGGCTGCGAACCAGCCAACTCGGAATCCAAAGTCACCGATCACATTATCGATCGCCAGCCCACTCAGCTCACAATCGCAAATTGCTGTTGCAAAGCCGCAATCTCAGCCGCAGGGTCAGTTGGCCGCGATCGACTGGTGGGCCGAACCTGACATCTCCCGAATCCCCAAAGGCACAGTGGAACCGCTGGACGTGATTCCGGAGGTGAATGGTGTCATGGGGCTGGTAGTGCAGGCCCTTAATCAGCTGATGGGATATCTTGTTGCCTATCAGCCTCGACTGTTTCTGGCGGCCATTGTCGCCGGCTCATGGAGCGGCTGGTCACTGCACCGCAGGTTAAAGAGCCTCGCTGAAGAGAGCCCATCGTCGAGATAGCGACGTCAGGCGAGCAGCAGCGCGGGGGACTATAGCGACGTAGTCTGACACCTTCGAGTCGAGCGTCTCGCTGTTTCTGCGAATGAGCTGATTCCCGAATGACGTGGGAATGCATGCGAATCTGTCCCAGTTTACAGGGAAATGGAATCGTGATTGGAGACCCGCAAAGTCGTGTTAAACTCGGTGTCGTTTAGCGGTAAAAACGCTCAACCGCAGTCCCCCGTAGCCCGCACCGTCCCATGCCAGTCGATAAGTCAGGAAATCGTATTCGTCAGATGTTCGGTGACATCGCCGGGCGTTATGACTTCATGAATCACTTCCTGTCCGGTGGAACTGACATCTACTGGCGATGGAAGACGGTCCGCCTGGCGCGTCCGGACGGTGAGGATCCGATCCTTGATGTGTGCACAGGCACTGGAGATCTCGCGTTCGCGTGGCGGAAAGCGGCCTCGGCATCGACACGCGTCATGGGCACTGACTTTACTCACGGCATGCTCAAGCTTGCGGAACAGAAAAAGCGTACCCGTTCCGTCAGCTTTATGGAGGCCGACACACAGCACCTTCCATTTCCCAATGACACGTTTCAGCTGGTGTCTGTGGCATTCGGCCTGCGAAATGTGTCGAGCACAATTGGCGGCCTGGAAGAAATGACACGTGTCTGCCGGCCCGGCGGGCGAGTAGTTGTGCTGGAGTTTTCGTTGCCGGATAATCGACTGATCAGCCGAATGTACCAATGGTACTTTCGCAACATTCTGCCCATGCTGGGACAGATGCTGGTGCGAAATCGTCATGCGGCTTACGAGTACCTGCCGCAATCAGTCTCAGAGTTCCCGTGCGGTCCCCGATTAACCGAAATCATGGAAGAAGCGGGGCTTGAGCAGACTTCCTTCCACAAACTGACGGGCGGAATTGCCACGGTGTACATTGGCTACAAGCCCGAACAACCCGAATGACAATTGGGGCCATCAGCAGGACGGCCATCAAGTCGACCAGGATCTAATTCGGGATTTAGAGTGTTGACACAGGGTCTGCCACCCCGCCATTCTCAGCTTAGCACGCCAATCCAATGTCTGGTCGGCGTGATACCTTCAGCGGGGAGTGTCATGAAAATCAAAATGCTGCCAGGTCTGCTGACCTGCATGGCCTGCATCACAGCAAACGCAGACGAAAAATGGACCATCGAGATCACACCCACAAACAAAGTCGTGGACGACGCATCACAGGTGGTAAAGACACGTGACGGCAAAGAAGTCAATCTGGCCGACTATCAGCGCGTCTACAGATCGATTCCGTTCAATCGCGTGGAATACAACGTAAACCGAGGTTATCGTCATGATGCCGCAATGGAGCTGCTGACAGGCAATTCACGGCACGTCACAGTTGTCCGTCACGGTGCCGCACCTCAGGCTGCCGCTCCTCGGCGACCCGGCAACACCATCATTCCTTACGGGTTTGTTCGGCCATCAGTTCGTTTGAACTACTACCGACATTTCCCGTCATTGAATCCATACTGGAGCCTGTGGCACTTCAACGGAATCTATTGATCCCGTTGACGACAGAACAAATCGGGCGTCTGCCGGCTTAACCCCTGAGTCAGCAGACGCCCTTTTTATTTGTCCATAAATTCGTCGTTGTTAACGCCACTGGTCCGAGACCAAAGACCACCTTGATACCAGGTATCTTTGAAAGTATGGGGTTACCATACGGTCCCTGGATTCGAATGATTCGTTCGAATCAAACGTAAGAGTGCGGCTGGAGAACTGCGATGCAGACGTCCATCGATCGAATCTGGAATGACCTTGAATGGCTGGCCTCCTGCCCAAGATTTGCAGAAACCGAACGGCTGGAGGAATGTCGCAGTTACTGTGAACGATCACTCAGCGAGTCGGGCTGGCAGGTGAACCGGGTACACTTTCAAAGCCGCGGCAAAGATCGGCTGTGGCAGGGAGTGAATCTTGTCTGCCCGCCGCAGACAGCAGATAAACCTGTCCTGATCATCGGTGCGCACCTCGATTCGAGGGAGGAAACCCCGGGAGCAGATGACAATGCTTCGGCAGTCGCAGTTCTGCTGGAGTGTGCGCGACTGTTTTCATCGTGGCCCGCAGATGCTGCAGTGGGCCTTGAGCTGGTTGTGTTTGACCTCGAAGAACTTGGGATGCTTGGTGGTGAGCATCACGCCGTTTTGTGTCGCCAGAATGATCGTGACGTGGCCGGAATGGTCTCACTGGAAATGCTTGGCTATTGCAGTCACGAACCGGGCAGCCAGCAGTTTCCTCCTGAGATTGCGGACCGCTATCCCAGTGTGGGTAACTTCATTGGGATCGTGGGAAACCAAAACTCAGGTGCCATGATCGATTCGTTCGTGACGGCGTTCGGGACTGTTCCTGCGCTCCGGACGGAGTCACTGCAGGTTCCGGAGAACGGCCATCTGTTTCCTCCGACCCGGTTGAGCGACCACAGCCCGTTTTGGGATCACGGTTATCCGGCTTTGATGGTGACTGATACGAGCTGGATGCGAAATCCGCACTATCATGAACCGTCGGATACTCCAGAGACGCTCGATCGTGAGTTTCTCCACAAAGTCGCAGAAGGCGTCGTGGCAGCGATTGATGCCGCAGCACGCACTCGGAACGCTTTCCGATAATCATCCCGTCACAGCTGACACCAGGCCACAGCGTGGGGCGAGCCCACGACCACCCATGGTGTGATCCTGCCGCCCTAAAACGGCCCTCTCCCTCCAGAAATCGTGTGGGATCTCACAGACAGGTTGCAACCCGCGGAATCTGTGGAAACAATATGGGAGTACACTCGTACGTCACTTTTTGTGGACCGCCATTCGGCAACTGACCTTCACTAACAGGATTTCGCATGCGCAGAATCTTCGCCCTTCTTGTGTTGGTGTGTGTTTTGGGAGATGGCCTGCAGGCTCAGACCCGCACACCTCGCCCCGGCAGCGGACAGCAACAAAAAAAACCTGCCAGTAAAGTTCCTCGAGGATCAGGCAGCGTCGACTGGGGGCCCGTCACTCCTGTCGACAAAGCAACGAGTTCTCAGGTCATGTCTTCGGCGAAGAAGATCGACGGATTTCTGCATCGTGCCTATGGCGAACATCAGATTCAGCCAAATGCAAATCTATCTGACTCGCTCTTCTGCCGCCGCGTATACCTTGAGCTCGGAGGGCGCATTCCTCGACTGCAGGAAATCGGCGACTTCGTGCAGAGTAAGGACCGATTGAAGCGGCAGAAACTGATCGACAAGCTGCTGAGCTCTCATGACTACGTCAGTCACATGTTTAACTACTGGGCTGACATCCTGCGACTCAAAGATAACCCGGTCAACAATAACCAGATTGCTCAACCGTATCACGAATGGATTAAGGACAGCATCCGCACCAACAAGCCGTATGACAGCTGGGTGAAGGAAATGCTGACAGCAGAAGGGCGCATCTGGGAAAATCCGGCCGTTGGTTTCTCGATGCGGGACTCCAATATGGAGCTGGATGCCGTGGACAACATGATCGAAGTCTTTCTTGGGACTCAGATCGGTTGTGCTCAGTGTCACGACCACCCGTTCGATCGATGGACTCAGCGGGAATACTACCAGATGGCTGCCTACTGGTACGGAACTCGCAGTCGAGTTGGTGGTGGAGACAAGTCACGGTTCCCAAAAGGAAACCCGCTGGCTCGCCTGAGAAATGACCTGAAGAAGATGGACCCGAATGCCAACACCGGAGGAATCTTCAGTCGCGTGATCAACGCAAATATGTTCCAGGTATATGAAATTCCAAGAGCACTCAAGCTTCCTCACGACTATCAGTACGACAACGGCAAACCTCACCAGGTCGTTCAGCGGAAGCCCATTTTCGGTTCTGCAGAGCAGTACGCGAAAGGAAAGTCGTCGCGAGAGATTCTGGCAAACTGGATGGCCAGCTCGGGCAATCCACGGTTTGCCAAGAGCGTTGTAAATCGCATGTGGAAGAAGGCCTTTGGTATCGGCCTGATCGAACCTGTGAATGACATCAAGGACGACAGCATCGCTTCCAATCCGGAAGTCCTCGACTTTCTGACGGATGAGTTGATTCGAACAAACTTCAACCTGCGAGAGATTCAGCGAATCATTTACAACACCAAGGCGTGGCAACGGGAAGCGACAACCGCGGATGTGGACCTGTCAGAGCCATATTACTTCCAGGGACCCATCCTGCGACGGATGACAGCTGAACAGATCTGGGACTCACTGCTGACGCTTGCCGTCTACAACCCGCAGTCGTTCACGCGGCCTAACATGGATAGCCTCGCCGGCACCATCAACATGGACCTGAACTCTGTGAGTGCGTCTCAGGTTCAGAAAGTTGCGACTGAATTCAACGACAAGTTCAGTTACATTATCC
>MDSW01007292.1_pt1 | contig 19807 bp, 18 predicted proteins | sample 811171 | NCBI WGS metagenome assembly MDSW01 (sample SAMN05326641, study PRJNA326480) | marine metagenome | isolation source: seawater | place: Atlantic Ocean: North West | collected 2012 | reverse complement strand
TCTAAAAATAAAAATGATTTTTACGACGATTATGCGCATCATCCCACTGAAATTACTTCTGTATTGGAAAGTGTTAAAAATGTTAATAGAAAAAGAAAAATTATTAGTGTTTTTGAACCTCATCGATTTTCAAGAATTATGAGTCTGAAAAAAAAATTTGCTCAATCTTTTGTGAATTCAGACATAGTTCTGCTTTGCCCAATCTACTCCGCTGGAGAAAAGAAAATTAAAAAATTTAATATTATTGAATTTGGAAAATTAATATCTAAATTATCGAATACACAAGTAATTTTAATTAAAGATTATAAAGATTTAGAGCTGTATTTTAAAAGAAATTTAATAAATGACGAAATAGTTATTGGCATGGGAGCAGGATCTATTTCAAAATATATGAGGGAATTAAAATTTATTTTATGAGCTTAGAATTATTATTAAAAAAAAAATTTAGTAAAAATATTTCAAACAATATCGATCTTTCTAATTATAGCTGGTTTAATCTAGGCGGACCTGCAGAATATTTTTTTAAACCTAGAGATAAAGATCAGCTAATTGAATTTTTAAAAGAAAATAAAAAAAATAAATTAAATATAACAATTTTGGGAGCTGGATCTAATACCCTTATTAGAGACAAAGGGGTTAAAGGCGTGGTTATTAAACTTGGCTCAAATTTTTCTAAAATAAGTTTAGTTGGCAAAGATGTTTTGGAGATAGGTGCAGCCGCACTTGATCGAAAAATATCTGAATTTGCAAAAAATAATTCAATAGCAAATTTAGAATTTCTTTCATGTATTCCTGGGTCTATTGGAGGTGCTGTGATAATGAATAGTGGTTGCTATAATAATGATATTTCAAAGGTTTTAACTTCAATTAATGTTATCGATACTAATGATTGTGAAGAAAAAGAGATCAAAAGAGATGAAATAAATTTTTTCTACAGAGGTACTAATCTCCCTAAGGAATTAATTATTACATCAGTAAAGCTCAAAGGTAAAATTGCAAAAAAAGAACTAATTGAAAAGATACAAAATGATTTTATTAAACAAAAAAAGGTAACTCAACCAAGTCAAATTAAGACTTGCGGCAGCACTTTTAAAAACATCAATAATGAGAAAAAGGCATGGCAATTAATAAAAGAAACTGGATGTGATGAGTTTAAAGAGGGAGACGCTAGTATTTCTAAAAAGCATTGTAATTTTTTTGTTAATAATGGAAAAGCAAATTCGTCAGACATAGAAAAATTAATTAACAGAGTAAGAAAAACTGTTAATGAAAAATTAGGAGTGAATCTCGAATTAGAGATTAAAATTATAGGTGAATAAAAAAAAATTTAAAAGAGTTCTCGTGGTACTAGGTGGAAACTCTGGAGAAAGACAAGTGAGTTTAGATAGTGGCAGAGCATGCATTAAAGCTTTAAGAAAAAAAAATATATTGTATCTACTTTTGATCCAAAGTTTAAAAATCTAAACCTTATAGATAAAAGAAAAATAGATGTCATTTTTAATGCGTTACATGGCAAAGGAGGAGAGGATGGATTAGCCCAAAGTTATTTTGAGTACTTAGGTGTTCCTTACACTCATTCAGGTGTTGTGAGCTCTTACAACGCTATGGATAAACAAATATCCAAAATAATGTTTAAAAGAAATAAGATTTTAACACCAAAATATTTTATAATTAATTCTAATCAATTCACGACAAAAATCTTAATTAGTTTACTAAAAAAAAATCGTATTGATTTTCCAGTGGTAATAAAACCTACAAACGAAGGTTCTAGTATTGGCGTAAAAATAATTCAAAATTTAAAAAATTTACAGAGATCAATAATTCAACTTCGTAAAAATTATAGTCCACTAATTATTGAAAAATTTATTGGAGGACAAGAAATTCAAGTAGCAGTTATCAATAATAAACCTATTGGAGCTATTGAATTAATTCCAAAAAGATCTTTTTATGACTATAAAGCAAAATACACTAAAGCGGCAAAAACTGAACATATAATGCCGGCTAAATTAGGAAAAAAAAATTATGAAAGTGTTTTGAAAATAGCGATGCGCGCGCATCGTGTGCTTAATTGCAAAGGAGTTACAAGGGCAGACTTTAAATTTTTTGATAAAAGGTTTTATCTGTTAGAGATAAACACACAACCAGGTATGACAAATCTTTCTTTAGTACCAGAGATAGCAAATTACTACGGAATTGAATTTCCTGATCTAATAGAGCAAATATTATTAGATGCATCAATCAACAGATGATAAAACGCTCTTTCCTTGCCTTTTTGATAATTATATTTCTCAGCACTTATAACTCAAGCAATTACAAAAATTTTTATTCAATATTTGATATTAAAGAAATAAGGATAAAAAATAATGATATTGTAAATGAAAGTAAAATATTAAAAGATTTATTCTTCTTATATGGAAGCAATATCTTATTTTTAAATTCTTCTCAAATTAAAAGAACTTTTGATGAGATTGAAATTATTGACAGTTTTGAAATTAGCAAAATTTATCCAAATATTATTGAAATTAAAATATTTGAAAAAAAACCAGTTGCAATAATACAATATAAAAAAAAAAAATTTTATTTTACAGAGCAAAGCGATTTGATTAATTATTTTAACCATAATCAATACAATAATTTACCTATTGTATTTGGAAAAAAAGAAAATTTTGAAATTTTTTATGAAAAACTTAAATCAATAAATTTTCCTATACATTTAATAAACAAATTTTATCTCTTTGAGTCTAATAGGTGGGATATTTTAATAGAAAAAGACACCACAATTAAACTTCCTGTTGAAAACTTCAGTGACAGCTTAAAAAACTTTATGGAAATAAAAGATAAGTCAAATTTTAATAAATACGATATTTTTGATTATAGAATTAATGGTCAACTTATTCTAAAGTAGGAAATGCAAATTAATACGCCGACTCTCTTCATAGAAATAAACAAGTCGGAATTTATTTTTCTAGTTGGCAAATTAGATGAAAATAATATTTTTGAAATAATACATAAAAATAAGAAAGACCTTAAAGGCATAATTGAAAATAAGGTAATTAATTTTGAAGAAATAAAAAATATTATAAAAGATCAGCTTTATAATCTAGAACAAAAGTCTGATTTTATTTTTAAGGAAGTGATTCTAGTAATAAATAATTTTGATTGTTCTATTATAAATTTTTCAGGTTTTAAAAAATTAAATGGATCACAATTAAATAAAGAAAATATTACTTATATACTCAATGTTTTGAAGACGAAAATTTCTGAGATTGAAAAAAAAAAAACAATATTACACATATTTAACTCTAAGTTTATTTTGGATCAAAAAAATATTGAAAACTTACCCATTGGATTGTTTGGTAATTTTTACTCCCACGAATTATCTTTTTTCCTTATTAATACAAATGACTATAAAAATTTACAAAATATTTTTAACAAATCAAATTTAAGAATAAAAAAAATTATTTCAAAAAATTTTGCCGAGGGAGTCAATTTAATAAGTCAAAATGATAATTTAAAAACATTTTTTCAAATCGATATAAGCAAAAATTCATCACAAATTTTTTTATTTGAAAACTTTTCATTAAAGTTTTTTCAAGATTTTAAGTTTGGTACTGATTTAATAGTTAATGATATTGCAAAAATAACTTACTTAAATAAAGACATTATTAAAAATATATTAAATTCATCAAATTTAATGAATTATAATAAAGAAAATTTCTACTTAGAGAAAACATTTTTTGAAGAAAAAAATTTTAGAAAAATTAAGAAAGAACTTATTTTCGATATATCTAAAGCTAGAATTCAAGAGCTATCTGAAATTATGTTATTAAAAAATATCAACTGTAAAAACTTTTTAAAAATTAATGCACCAATTTTTTTAAGAATCAGTGAAAAAAGTATCTATAAAAACTTCGAAGATTGCTTTAAATTATGTTTCTCTAATAAAAATTCTTTTAAATTTCAATTTTACGATGTTAAAGACGATGAGAATTTTTTCAAAAATGTTTATGAAATTGTTCAATATGGGTGGAAAAAAGAGGCTGTGCCAGTTGTTTTTCAAAAAAAGTCAATAATTACAAGACTCTTTGATCTTATGTTTAGATAGATAATTGTAATTTTAAGAAACATTTGTTGTTTTAAGAACAAATAGTAATTTGGGTATAACACGTTGATGTTAGAAATATTTCAACAAACTATATCAACACCGATTACCTTCGAAGGGATTGGCCTTCATACGGGGAAAAAAACGAAAATCACTATTCATAGAGGATTAGAAAACCAAGGAATTGTATTTAGAAGAACAGATATCAAGAAAAATAATTTAGTCTATGCTAAATATGATAAAGTTTCCTCAGCCAAACTTTGTACCACTTTGGAAAATAGTTTTGGAGTTCAAGTTTCAACTGTAGAACATCTCTTAGCAGCTCTCTACTTCTCTAACATAGATAATGTTTTAATAGAAATAAATAACTCTGAAGTTCCGATAATGGATGGATCAGCAAAAGAATTTTTAAATGTTTTAAAAAAAACACCAAAGTTTAAACAATCAACTAAAAGAAAGTACCTCAAGATTATTGAAAAATTTGAATATGCAGATGGACAAAAGAAAATGTCAATTGAACCATATAGCAACTCTTTAGAAGTTAATTTTAAACTCAATTATAAAAATAAGATTATCGGTAAACAATCTAATTCTATTAATTTAAATAATTGCAATATTAAGGAAATAACTGAGTCAAGAACATTTTGTTTATATGAAGATATTGAAAAAATAAAAAAAATAGGTTTGGCAAAGGGTGGTTCCTTAGAAAATGCGATTGTTGTTGATGATGAAAAAGTTTTAAATAAAGGCGGCCTAAGAAATAAAAAAGAATTTGTAAATCATAAAATTTTAGATCTTGTAGGAGATTTTTTACTTTCAGGTTTTAGAATTATTGGCAAAATAAACTGCGACCAAGGTGGTCACAAATTGACTAATATGTTTTTAAGAAAATTAATGAATTCAAAATCCTCATTTGAAATTCTTGAGCATAAAAATGTCATAATCTCTAAAAAGATATCTCCAAAAAATTCTATTGGGATGGCTGTAAACGCCTAATTAAATAAATATCTTACAAATTTTACACAATCTGTTATTAATTTAAAATGTTCTTAAGAGTTCTTTTGATTATTGGACTAACGTTTACATTTCAATCGTGTTCAAAAAAAGAGGATGTTGTTTACAAGCCGTCATCTATTTTAGATCCATATAAATTATATAACGAGGGCATTGAGGCTTTTGAAAAAAATGATTTTTTTTTAGCTAACAAAAAATTTTCTCAAGCAGAATTAAATTTTAAAGAGCCACAATTTGCTGCAAAATCAGCAATAATGTCTTGTTATGCATTATACGGTATTAACTTTTATGATGAAGCAGAAAGCAATTTAAAAAGATATTTAAAAAAATACCCAGCCGATAAAAACGTTATCTATGCACATTATTTACTTACAATGATTTACTTTGAACAAATCACAGACGAAAAAAAAGATTTGCAGCCTCTTCTACTTGCAAAAAATCAAATAGATTTTTTTCTTAAAGAGTACCCTGAGTCTGAATATTCTATAGATTTAAGATTTAAAAAAGATTTGATACAAAATCAATTAGCGGCAAAAGAGCTTTATATAGCCAAGTACTACATTTCGACTCAAAAATGGATACCAGCAATTAAAAGATTAAAAATAATTGTAAAAGATTACGAAAAAACAATTTTTATTGAAGAAGCGCTCCATCGTTTAGTCGAGATTCATTATCACCTAGGTCTAGTGGAAGAGGCAAAAAAATATGCAAGTATTTTAGGGTACAACTACAACTCTGGAGAATGGTTTGCTCAATCCTACAAAGTTTTAAATAAAGATTATAAATTTAAAAAACCTACAGAAAAAAAGGACTCAGACAGTTTTTTGGATAAAATAATAAATTTAGTAAAATAAAAGATGAATGAAAAAAGAGAAATTATAAAAAAATTTAACCAAAAAATAAGAGATTTCAAAAAGCATAATGAGAATTATTATAATAAAGATAATCCTAAAATTTCAGATTCTGAGTATGACGAACTAAAAAAAGAAATAATTGAATTAGAAAATAAATATTCTTTTCTGAAAAAAAAAGGTTCAGTAGAAAATTCAGTTGGTGCAACGCCATTAAATAAATTCAAAAAAGTTAAGCATTTAAGTCCAATGTTATCTTTATCGAATGCATTTAACAAAAATGATATGTCCGATTTTCTAAAAAAAATTAATAATTATTTAAATATTAATAAAAAATATGTTGAATTATTTGCTGAACCAAAAATCGATGGCATCTCTGCGACCTTAGTTTATGAAAAAGGCATCCTTAAAAAGGGTTTATCAAGGGGTGACGGAATTATAGGCGAGGATATACTGGAAAATTTAAAAACAATTAAAAGCATTCCAAAAAAGCTCGAAGATAAAGATATCCCACATTTATTAGAAATTAGATGTGAGGTCTTTATAGGTAAAAAAGACTTTAGCAAAATAAAAAATAAATTTGCAAATCCTAGGAATGCTGCCGGAGGATCTTTGAGACAAAAAAATCCAAAAGAAACATCAAAAATACCTCTTAAATATTTTGCTTACGGTTTTGGTTTAGTTGAACCTATGATATTTAATACTCAATTAAAGTTTTTGAAAAAGATTAGCAGTTGGGGGTTTTCAGTGAATCCCTTGTCAAAATTAATTAGTAATTTTGAAGAAATTGAAAAGCAACATCAAAAAATCGACTCGCTAAGATCATCTTTGGATTATGATATAGATGGACTTGTTTTTAAAGTTAACGATCTTAATTTACAAAAGAGGTTAGGGAGTACATCTAATGCTCCAAGATGGGCAATGGCATATAAATTTTCAGCTGAAAAAGCCACAACTTTGATTAAAAATATTACTATCCAAGTTGGACGAACCGGTGCAATAACACCAGTGGCCAAGGTAGAGGCCGTCACAGTTGGCGGGGTCGTAGTATCAAATGCAACTTTACACAACGAAGATGAAATTTTGCGTAAGGATATTAGAATTGGCGACACGATTCAAATTCAAAGAGCAGGAGATGTTATTCCTCAGGTAATATCAGTTGATATTTCAAAAAGAAATAAAGATAGCAAAAAGTTTATATTTCCAACAAAATGCCTTTGTGGCTCTAATACGAAAAGAGAAGTTAGTAAAAGTACAAATAAAGAGGATGCAGTCAGGAGATGCACCAAAGGCTATGAGTGCAAATATATTGCTAAGGAAAAGTTAAAGCATATTGTTTCAAAAGAAGCATTCAACATAGAAGGTTTAGGAAAAAAGGTAATAGACCAATTTTGGAATTTGGAATTAATTAATGAGCCAGCTGATATTTTTAAATTAAATTTCGGGAAAATTGAGAAACTTGACGGTTGGGGCAGCCTATCAATTCAAAACTTAAAAAATGCAATCTTAAAATCGAAAAAAATTAGCTTAGAAAAATTTATATATTCAATCGGTATTAGACATATTGGCCAAGAAAACGCAAAGATACTTGCATCTTTTTTTATATCAATAAAAGAATTTTCAAAATTGTTTGAAATAAATTTGAGGTTGAGCATTCTAAAAAATTTAGCTGAACTAGATGGTATCGGTAATACACAAATTGATGCTATCGAAAGTTTTTTTTCAAATAAAATGAATACTAAAATTTCTAAAAATTTGATTAAAGAACTTAATGTTTCCGATTATTCTATAAAAAATTTAAGTGGTAAATTTTCCAATAAAAAAATCATGTTTACCGGTGGCTTTCAAAACATGAGCAGATCTGAGGCTAAATCTATAGCTGAAAATAATGGAGGAAAAGTTTTAGGTTCAATTTCAAAAAAATTAGACATTTTGGTTGTTGGCAACTCTAAGCCTACAAAAAAAAAGGTTGATGAAGCTAAAGCCTTGAAAATTAGAATTATTACAGAAAATGAATGGAATGAAATTTTAGATAGTTGAACAAGCCTTTTTTAAGTCTTTGATTTCTTGTTTGTTCATAAAACTTTTAAGATTGTTAAAAACTTTTTTATGGTAATTATTTAACCATCTTTCTTCGTTTTTATCTAGCATTGATTTATCTATCAAATCTTTTTCTATAGGAGCCAATGTAAAATCTTCAAAATATTTTTTGTTATTTTGTTTTTTAACATACAAAAGGTTTTCTATTCTAATTCCAAATTTACCTTTTTCATAATAACCTGGTTCATTAGAAACTATCATCCCTTCCTCAAAACTTACTTTATTCTTATTAGAAATAGCTTGAGGGCCTTCGTGAACATTAAGAAAATATCCTACTCCATGACCAGTTCCATGCGAATAATTCAACCCTATTTGCTTCAAATATTTTCTAGCTTTGATATCTATTTCTGAACCAGATGTGTTTTTTTTAAATCTAAAGTCTGAAACAGCAATGTGGCCTTTAAGCACTCTAGTAAAAATTTTTTTTATTCTCTTATTCGAATTTTTTAGAGAAATGGTTCTAGTGACATCAGTGGTGCCATATTCATACTGACCACCAGAGTCGACTAAATAAATATCCCCAAGTTTCAGAACTCTATTCGTTTTTTTATTTGCTTTATAATGAATAATTGCTCCATTAGGTCCCGTTCCCGAAATTGTTGGAAAACTTAAAGATTTGAACTTTTTATTTTTTTTTCTAAATTCATATAATTTACTAGATGCACTAATTTCAGTAATTCTCTTCTTATAATAATTTCTCTTCAACCAAAATAAATATTTAGTCAAAGCTACACCATCAAAAATATGTATTTTTTTTATATTATTTATTTCTTTTCGACTTTTAATTGCTTTAAAATAATAAATTGGGTCGTCGAAACTCGATATTATATTATTAAGCAAAATGATATTTTCAAAATAATAAGAACATGTGTTCCTATCAACTATAAATTTTTTCTTCCGAGTTTTCGCGAGAATTTCTTCTGTTTGGTTTATTTCAATAAATTTAATATTCTTAAATCTTTTTTTTAATTGTTTTGACACCTTTTTTAAATTACAAAAAAATTTAATATTTCCTTGTTTATCAATAAGAATATAGCAATTAGGAAGGGGAGAATATTTAGCATCTTCTCCCCTAATGTTTAATAACCAGGCATTATTTTCACTTGCCGTAATAAATTGAAAATCTGCACCTTTTTTTTTTAAATTATCAATAACCTTTTTGATTTTAATTTTATATGAATCTCCTATGGAATGTTCAGGTAAACTGTAAAAATAGTTATATTTTGTATTAATCTTTCTTTTCCAAATTTCATCGACAAGGTTATTATTCAATGGTTTAAATTTAGTATTTTTTTTGTTGAATAAAAAATTTAACATTCTTTTAGTAAATAATTTTGGATCAAATCCGATGGTAAGTTTTTTATTTTTAATTAAATCACTAGGCTTTTTTTTAGGAAACGTGATTATCTTAAATTTTTTCCCACTTTGAGCAATAGCTTGTAAGGTGTATCTTCCATCGACGAATAAAAGATTTTTATTCTTAAGTAATAAAGAAAAACCGTAAGAGCCTGAAAAATTTGTCAGATAATTCATTCTATCGTTACCTTCTGCAATATATTCTCCGAAAAATTCATCATTTTTTGGAATAATATAACCATCAATGTTTTCTCTTATAAAAATTTTCTTTAATTTTTTTATTTTTTCCATTTGATTGATTTATTTTTTTTATATCTATCCCACCCCGGACTTCTATATTCATTTCCAAAGTCTATTGATGTATCTTGATTAAAATCAAATTCATCTGTTTCTGTTATATTTAACTCATTTTTCTCAACACTATTTTCAGGAATTTCATTAATAAATCTTGAGGGAAGGGCATCCAACCAGTCCCCATGGTAGGCTCTTTTCATTGCAAAAGATAAATAAGCTTCTTTTTTTGCTCTGGTGACTCCAACATAGGCCAATCTTCTCTCCTCTTCTAATGCTAAGTCCCCTTTTTCTTCCAAAGATTTTTGATGAGGAAACAAACCTTCTTCCCAGCCAGGAAGGAATACTACATCAAACTCTAATCCTTTAGCAGCATGCATTGTCATTAAATTAATTTTAGCTCCTTCCCACTCCTGATCTATTGATGTAGCCAGAGCCACATGCTCAAGAAAACTTTGTATGGTATCATAATCTTGCATAGCTCTTAAAAGCTCTTTAATATTTTCCAATCTATTTTCGTTCTCTAAATCTTTTTTATTTTTTAACATTGATGAGTATCCTGACTCGTCTAAAACAAGTTTTAACAAATCATAGTGTTTCATTTTTAGAGTGTCTTGACGCCATTTGTGAATCATATTTATCAGTTTACTTAATGTAGTTTTAATTTTCGGTTTAAAACTTCCCTCTTCTAAAATTTTTATTATAGAATCTTCCAAGCATAATTTATTATTTTTTCCATAAGAAAAAATTTGATTTAGAGTGCTTTCACCAATTCCCTTTTTGGGAGAACCAATAACTCTCTCTAAAGCCAAATCATCGAATTTTTGGTTTATTATTCTTAAATAAGAGACTGCGTCTTTTATTTCAGCTCTTTCATAAAACTTTATTCCGCCAAGTACTCGATAACCTATACCTAATTGCAAAAATCTTTCTTCAAATTCTCTTGTCTGATAAATTGCTCTTACTAAAATTGAAACATCATTTAAAGAATATTTTTTTTTTATTTTTTTTTCAATTATATCACTTATTCCTTGAGCTTCATCTTTTCCTGTTCTGTAACAATTTAATTTTACTAACTCTCCTTGCTTTGCAGAGGACCATAGCTTTTTTTCTACTCTATTTGTGTTGTTTGAAATTAAGCAGGATGCAGTTTCTAAAATATTCTTGGTAGATCTATAGTTTTGTTCCAATTTAAAAACTTTGCAGTTTTTATAAATTTGATCAAAAGTGAGAAAGTTTTTAATTTCTGCACCTCTCCAGCTATAAATTGATTGATCATCATCTCCAACACAACAGATATTTTTATTTTCATTTACTAATAGATTTAACCATTTATTTTGAATAAAATTTGTATCTTGAAATTCATCAACTAAAATATATTTAAAGTTATTGTGGTAAATTTCTTTAACATCTTTATTTTCTTCAAAAAGTTTTACACAAAATAAAATCAAATCTCCAAAATCAAATGCATTCAAATCTTTTGTTTTACTTTGATAAATTTCATAAACTCTTAAAATTGATTTAATCATCAAACTTGATTTTCCTAAACTTACATCTTTTGGTAATAAACCTTTATTTTTCCAATGATCTATGTGATAGCTAATTAATTGTGGAGAGAATTTTTTTGCATCTAAATCTTCAGCTTTTACAATATTTCTTATCAATTTTTTTTGATCGTCAGTATCTAAAATTGTAAAGTTGCTTCTATAACCAAGAGCTTCTGCGTGTCTTCTCAAAATTTTTACACTTATTGAGTGAAATGTGCCTAACCAAGGGATCGCATTTGAACCTCCTTTGATATTTTGCATCACTCTATTTTGCATTTCTTTTGCAGCTTTATTTGTAAAAGTCACACATAAAATTTGATTTGGAAAAGCTTTTTTTTGATTGATTATGTGAATTAATCTAGTAGTTAAAACTCTAGTTTTGCCTGAGCCAGCCCCAGCAACAATCAAGTTTGGTCCTTCAGTGCTTAGCACTGCATCTTTTTGTTCCTTGTTTAAGTTCTCAATTAATTTATCAATGCTTTTCATAATTTAGAATTTTCATTTATATACTACTTGTAAAAATAAAAAAAATGATAAATAAAATCTATAAAATAGTTAACAACAAATTTTCCAGCTTTTTTAAATTTATTTTTTTTTTAAGATATCTTTTATTAATTTTTTTTGTCGCAATAATACTATTCATTACAACTCCCTATTTTATTGACTTTAAAAAAAAAAAGAATTTATTAGAAATTAATTTATATCAGAATTACGAACTGAAATTAAAAAAAGTTGATAATATTTCGTATAAGGCTTTGCCTACGCCACATTTAAATTTAGATAATGCAACTTTAAATGTTAATCAAGTTGATGCTAATTTAGAAGTAAAAAATATTAAGATTTATCCAAAATTATTTAGCTTATATAATTTTGAAAATTATCAACTTAGGAAAATAAGATTAATTGATAGTAATTTTGAAGCAAATTTTAGAAATATTAGCCTCTTAATTAAAAAGATTTATGGTTTTAAAAATAAAATTAATTTTGAAAATTTAAATACTTTTATTACTGATAACAAAAACAAAATAATCATTTTAAAAAATATTAATTACTCCAACTATGGTTTTTCTAAACATGAATTAACTGGACTTGTTTTTAACAAAACGTTTGTAATTAAGTTAAATGATCTCTTAAATGATATAGATTTCAAACTTTTAAATACTGGAATATCTGCAAACCTAAAGGTTTTTGATGATCAAGGCTCAAGATTAAGCGGAGTTTTACAAGGTAAAATTTTACAATCAAAATTTAAATTAGATTTTAAAGTTGAGGAGGATTATTTAAGTATAAATAAATTATTTTTTAGAGATAAAAAATTATCTTTTGATAGTAAAGGAACTTTAACATTTAAACCTTTTTTTGAAATTGACTTAATCAACGATATCAAAAATATCGATATTGAAATAATTTACAATTTTGAAATTGATAAATTAATTAAATTAAAAGATTTGATTAAGAAAATTAATAGTAAAAATATTATAAATTTTGAGTCAAAAAAATTCATAGGAAATATAGTTGATAAAATTGAATTAAACACAGACTTAAAATATGGTAGACTGGATATTGAGAAAAAGATTGTTATCAAAAATACTGACCTTAATTGTCTAGGATTCATAAATTTAATAGAGGATTATCCTATTCTAAACTTTAATTGCTCAATTAGATCTCCTGATATTTCAGAGTTATTTAAAAAAATCAAAATTGATTATGAAGATCAATATGATTACTTTAATTTAGATTTTGAAGGAAATTTAAATATTCTCAATAAGAAAATAAATTTCAATAAAATTAAATTAAATGAAGATTACGTTGCAACAAAAGATGACTTGAAATTTTTTAAAACTAATTTTGAAACAATTTTCTTAAAAAATAATTTGTTTAATATCGTCAACCTTACAAAAATTAGAGAATTCATTAACGCAATTTCTTGATTTATTTAGGTTTGGTCATTTTTATAGGACTCATTATTTTCTCATATTCTTTTTCACTAATTAATCCTGCCTTTATCACTTCAGTTTTTAAAGTTGTGCCATTTTTATGTGCTTCTTTTGCTATCCTAGCTGCTTTATCATATCCAATTTTTGGAGCTAAAGCAGTAATTAGCATAAGAGAGTTGTCTAAAAGATATTTAATTCTTTTTTTATCTGCTTTAATGCCTTTGACACAATATAAAGCAAAGGTTTTGGCAGAGTCACTCATAATTTCTATAGATTGAAGAATGTTATGTATAATAAGTGGCTTAAAAACATTTAATTCAAAATGTCCATGGCTTCCTGCCATAGTGATACCATTATGATTTCCAATAACTTTTACGCACACCATGGTAACAGCTTCAGATTGAGTGGGATTTACTTTACCTGGCATAATTGAGGATCCGGGTTCGTTTGAAGGCAACACTAGCTCACCATATCCAGCTCTTGGACCAGAACCTAAAAATCTAATATCATTAGCAATTTTCATCAAACATACTGCGGTAGTATTTAAGGTGCCCGAAAAATTAACAATTTCATCATGAGCTGCTAAGGATGCAAACTTATTTGATGAAGGTTTAAAAGGTAATTTTGTAATTTTGCTAATTTCTTTAATAATTTTTTTATCAAAATTTTTCCTGGTATTTAGCCCGGTCCCAACAGCAGTTCCTCCTTGTGCTAAGTAATAAATTTCTTTTACAGCTTCTTCTATTCTTATAATACATTTTTGGAGTTGAGCGTGATAACCTGAAAATTCTTGACCTAATGTTAAAGGTGTTGCGTCCTGTAAATGTGTTCTACCCACTTTAACAATACTTTTAAATTCCTTTGTTTTTTTCTTTAATTCCCTCTCTAACAATTTTAAAGAGGGTAAAAGTTTATTTTTTGTTTTTAGTGCAATTGATATATGCATTGCAGTAGGAAATACATCGTTAGTTGATTGTGACTTGTTTACATGGTCATTTGGGTGAATAGGTTTTTTCGTACCCATTTTTCCACCCATCATCTGAATAGCTCTATTAGCAATTACTTCGTTAACGTTCATATTTGTTTGTGTTCCTGAGCCTGTTTGCCAAACCTTGAGAGGAAAGTGACTATCATGTTTACCTTTAATTACTTCTTCGGAAGCTTTGATTATATATTTACTCAATTTTTTATCTAAATCTTTATTTTTAGAATTTACTATTGCAGCAGCTTTTTTGATTATGGCTATAGAGTGGATAACTAGTGGTCTTACTAAGAAATCCCCAATATTGAAATATCTATTCGATCTCTGGGTTGATGCTCCCCAATACTTATCACCAGGGACTTTTATTTTTCCGACACTATCAAATTCAGTTCTGTATTTCATTGTTGATTCTTTGTTATATTACACTTTATTTAATTATTTATAAAATATAAAAATTAAGAAATGAGTAATTTCGATAGTGTAAAAAAATTTATGGAAACTTTTGGACAGGAAGTCAAAGAAAAAGCTGAATTTCCAAAAGATGAAATAATTTCACTCAGATACGATCTGATAAAAGAGGAGCTTGAAGAACTCAAAGAAGCCATAGATAAAAAAGATATTAAAGAGGTAGCTGATGCTCTAACCGACATCTTATATGTTACTTATGGAGCAGGACATGCATTTGGAATAAATTTAGACAAATGTTTTGAGGAAGTACAAAACTCAAATATGAGTAAATTGGGTAATGATGGTAAACCAATTTACAATGAAAAGGGAAAAGTTATGAAAGGACCTAATTACTTTAAACCTAACTTAAACAAATTCGTACCATGATGAAAAACAACTTCCATTGGATACTTTTGGGTATCGCTTCGGGAATTTTGATTTATTTAGTGGATAAATATATTTTTTGATAAATCAAGAGCTCTTCAAAAATGAGACAGATTAATAGGATATTTGTTTATGGATCACTTCAACCTGGAATGCAAAATGAAAGCATACTTAAAAATTTAAATGGAAATTGGAAAAAGGGATTTGTTTTAGGAGAATTATTAAATATTAATTCTGGCGAAAACTATGGCTACCCAGTGCTTAAAATTAATAAAATTGGTTCAAAAATTTATGGAATGGTTTTCGAGTCTTATGAAATAAAAAAAAAGATTGAGGAAATTGATAAGTTTGAGGGAGAAAACTATAAAAGAATTATTGGTGAAGTTTATTTAGAAAGTGGATTAAAAAAAGAGGCATATATTTATGTGGGAATATAAACTCTAATATGGTTGATAATTTTTTAAAAAAATTTATTAAATATATCTTAATTTTTTTTTTATTTGTGATTATAATTGAGTCTATAAGTAGACTTTTATTCTCTGAATTTAATTACAATAATATTCATTACAAAATTAATAGAAATCATAAGGTCATAAAAGGAGTCGATCACTTCGTTAAGTTTAATGATGAATTTAGAAACATCAGTTTTAGAGTTGAAAAAAAAAATGATAATATTAATTTAAGAACTAACAAAAAAAAAATTTTTTTTTTAGGTGATAGCGTTACTCTAGGCTTTGGAGTTAAATATCAAGATACTTATTTTCAAAAATTAAATAAAAAAAATAGCAAATACCAAATATTAGCAGCATCAAATTTAGGTGTTTCATCAAAAGATATTTTTTCGATAATAGAAAATGAACTTATAAATTATCTAACAGAGGGAGATACTTTAGTATATCAATTTAATTATAATGATATTACCACTCTAAACAAAATTTTTTTAAAAGATAATAATAAACTGAAAGAACAAAAATTTTTGGATGTTATAGTTGATCGGACTCAAAAGATCAGATTTAAATATCTTACACATTCAACATTTTTTAAAGTGCTTCAACATTATGCGGCACTTCAAACAAAAAAAATTAATGGCAGTTGTCTTGAGAGAGATAAATTTGCTTTGGGAATGTATACTTTTTCCTACTTTAGTAAAAGCTATGAAGATGTCAGTAAAAGATTATGGGATGAATTTGAGATTAAATTGACACAATTAAATCAGATTCTCACAAAAAAAAAAATAGATTTTTATGTTTTAATATCTCCAATTTCCCTTCAGCTGGCTAATCATGAAAAAGTAAATAAACTTAATTTAAAATTAGAGTGCGGTGCAAAAGATGGGAGGTTACATCTTTTGCAAATTTTAAAATTGAATTACATAAAATTTGTAGATCCCTTAATCGAATTTCAAAATTTTCAAAAAACAAATAAGAAGATCTTGTTTCACGAATTTGATACGAATCACCCAAATAATTTAGGTCACAAATTAATATCAGATTCTCTTCAAAAACTTTTAAGATAATAGTATTTACCCCATAAATAGATTATATGTATCGTTAGCGTTTTTAAAAATACTTTTAGAAAAATTTACATCAATATTTTTTTTATTAGAGTTTTTAAAATAATTAAGATTTAGGTTTTGTTTTTCTGTAAAGTTTATTTTTTTGAGCAGTGAAGATACATAGTCTTTGTCAATTAATTTTTCATAAATAACAAAATGACAATTTTTATAAGATATATATTTATCAAAGATGTTTCTATAAAACAAAAACCATTGTTCTAGCCAATAATCAATTTTATTAAAATTATGAAAATTTATTGAATCATTCCATGGCTTATGACTTAATCCAAATTCATTGTGACCGAGATAATTCATGTAACGTTTTATAAAATTATCGTTTTTTTGTAATTGACTAAAATGTATATGTTGTTTTAGAAGAGAATTTGCATGTTGCAAAGGTTCTCTTATTGGAATTAAAAAAATAGAGTTAGGTAAAATTGAATTGATTAGATTTATTCTTTTATAATTAAGATTATTTTTACTCAGATATTTCGCTTTATTTGAAGATAATAATATTAATTGAAGATAGTTTTCTAGTTCATATTTTATAAATTCTTCGTTACTACTGAAAAAAACTTCATCAAAAGCTTCTGGACTATCAATATCATAAGTTAGTCCATCACCATGAATTCTCTCTTTTTTTGAGATATTTTTTCTATTAAATAACTTTGAAAAATTTGGTGAAAGTATGAATGGCATACTTCTGTATGTTAATGATGCATACTGATTTGAGGAATAGAGAAAATTTAAAAGACTAGTTGTCCCGGACCTCGGCAGACCAGTAATGAAAATATGCGCTTGATTATTTATATGTTTATTTTTTAGATAAAAAATTTTTTCAAGTTCATATAATGATCTATTGATAAATTTTCTACTTAATACTAGATCATGCAAGAATTTTTGAATAAAACTATAGTTTTTCATAAATCAATTTTCTTAGTTTATGATATATTGCAAAAATAATTGTTATTTCTATTGCTCCCAATATTGACACTGCAAAATTTAAAAATGAATTAGAAAATAGATTTAGCAATAATACAGTAAATATTATAGAGAAAAGAGCTAAAAAAATTTTTATCGAGAAAAAAAATAGTGATTTTGCAAAATTGAAAACTATTTTCTCTTGTTTGGTGTCAGATATTTTTTTTATCTTAAATGATTTTATTAAATCTGTGTAAGTCATTAAATTTGATTTGATAATTTCTGTTAATTTTATGAGTCTAATAAACTCATAAGTGAAGATTGTGAAACAAATTATTAGTAATTGATTAATCAATTTCTTTTTTTTTATTATTTTCTTTTTCTTTTCTTTTTTTGAGAAGTTTTTTCAGAGGAAACCATATTAAACCAAATATTGCAGCAAAAATTGCTATAACGACACCTAAAGTTGCTGCAATTATTCCCGCGCCTATCCCAGGTCCAAGATAAGCGTATAAAGAATTAGTAGTAAAAAAAAAATTAATATTGTAAGAATTAATTTGTACATTTCTTACTATCAACTAATGATTTATATTTTTCAATGAATAATTTATCCTCAATAATTCTACTCCACGTTACAGTCCCGACGCGACCATTTTTATCTTTATTAACAAACTCCCATTCTTTTCTACCTTTATTATCAAACAATATAATTCTTCCGTGATTTTGCTCTTCCACCATTAAAGCTCCATCATTTAAAATTTGAGACATACCTTGAGTTTCTGTTTTGAAATTTTCATTTTGTAATTTATCATTATGGAGTTTTCTAAATTTTTTTGTCTCAAAATTATAAATTAGGACTTCGGAATAGTTGTTTTTGACTATAAAATTATTATTGTTAAAAATTGAAATTTCTTTATCAGAAATAATGTCTACATCATGTTGCTGTGAAAAAGGCCCTGTTATATAATTAATAACTTTATTGGTGCTAGGCCTATAATGAATAATTGCTGATTGATGTCTTATACTTAAAAAAACGTCTCCTTTTTTCCAGTGCTGAGTATCGTAAAATGCTGGTTCAATATAATTTAAATGTATAGGATCTTTTTGTCCTGATAAAGTCGAAGTCAAAGCGTAGTTATTAGGCAGTATCTTATTTTCAATTAAAATTTCAATAATACTTTTTTTATAAAGAATTTTACCATTTGAATTTATTTTAATAATAGAATCGTCAATAAAACCTTCAATCTGAAAGTCTTTAACATAATTAATTGAATGCGGATTGAATTGACCACCTACCCAAATATTTCCCTCATGATCTAACTTTAGACTATGATGAAATACTTCTTCATCATTTATCCAATTTAAATTAGAGCAAAAATCAATTTTGAAAGCTGGACCGCGACTGAAACTTATTAGAGATCCATCTTCTAAAATTAAAGGGTGTATGTATATAAATCTTACAGGGATATCATCAATGTCTAATCTAGGAAATTCATTTCTATTTTTAACTAGTGAATTCATTTTAGCAGTATCATGTTTGTATGAATGAATTACTTTAAAGTTATTTAAATCAATAATATCAACTTGTGATCTACTTTTACTATGGTCATATCTAGGTAATACTAAGAGAGCATTTCTTGTATTTGATATAAATTTTTCAAATCTTTTTTTATTTTTATGCTTCTCAAGAGGTTGAAGTTTATTCAAATTAATCGTTCTATTTTTGACTATAGTTTTTACTCTCATGGGCATTTCTGCAAAAAAAACCGCAACCTTTTTTAAAGATCGAAATCTCTCATCATTTACTTGTAAATAGTGATGTCTTAATAATGCTCCAAAAAAATCGACCCAATTATTGATAATACTAAAACTAAAAACACAGGATATGTAAAAAATTTTTTCATTTTATATCTGCTTAAAGAGGTGCTCTGACACTAAGATCCTTGTTTTAAAGCGGTGTTCTTTTATTTGAAGCCCCATAATCGCTTTTTATCCAGTTATAAATTTCTTCAGTTTGAATTGACACTGTAGAAAATATATCAAATTGAGATCCATAGCGCATTTTGTAACAAGTAGTGTTTGCGTAACCTTTGTTTTCTCCAAGATTAAAATATGCACCTTTATAAGTTGAATTTCCGGAAGGATCATCTTTGTGCTTTAAAATTCCAGTATCTTGTACTTTTGCGTTTTTAAATAATTCAACTAATTCTTTTCTGATTTTTTTTTGTACATTTAAACAATTATTAAAATTATCAAAAGCTCTTCTACCATTTAAAGATTGAACAATATATTTTTTGTCGTTTGGTTTATAGTAAAATTG
>MDSW01188137.1_pt1 | contig 19808 bp, 12 predicted proteins | sample 811171 | NCBI WGS metagenome assembly MDSW01 (sample SAMN05326641, study PRJNA326480) | marine metagenome | isolation source: seawater | place: Atlantic Ocean: North West | collected 2012 | reverse complement strand
CTATACTCCTGCTCCTGGCCACTGGGGCACTCTGTCTGCTCAGTGGCACCCTCCTCTGCTACGAAGTTCCCTGGTTGTGCTAGATCGCAGCTCCTGGATCCCTCGGATGACTGGAAGGTTCCTGGCTGACAGGGGGTTTGCGAGGTAGCCCCGGATGATTGGACAAAGTTACCTGGGTCTGCTTCTAAACAGGATTCCTGTCCTTGGTCGGGCTGGAAACTGCCTGGTCTGCAGCTCGTCTGTGACATGGCACCCTCCTCGGGGACGGAGTGCCCTGGCATTGCCTCTTGGCACGACTCTTGGCCGCCAACATTCTGGTATTCGCCCTTTGGGCACGGGATTTGGTCTGATGCACCCTCCTCTGGTACATAGCTACCTGGAGTCGCATCCATGCAACTGGTCTTTCCTGCGGTCGACCTGTAGGTACCTGGCTCGCAAGGGGTCTGTGAGGAGGCCCCTTCCTCCGATACGTAGTGTCCTGGCGAAGCCGGTATGCACGATGTCTGCCCATCTGGTCGGTAGTTCCCCGGTGTACACGACACGGTGGATGTTCCGTCAGGTGAAGCCACCTCCCCGGGAGCAGGTTCGATGCACGAGCCTGATCCAGACTCGGCCTGATATTGCCCCTCAGGACACGGGGTCTGGCCTGTTGCACCGTCAAAGTCCACGTAGCTTCCCGGATCAGCAGGGGTGCACTGTGACTGCCCTGCAAACTCGGAGTAGGTACCTGACGGGCATGGGGTCGGAGAGCTCGATCCAGGTGCTGAGTAGTTTCCTGGTTGGGAGTTTTCGCAAGAGGTCTGCCCGGGGGACGACTGGAAGGTTCCGGCTGGGCATTCCACCTGGTTAGTAGCGCCATCGAAGTTGGTGTAGTTTCCTGGAGATGATTCCAAACAAGACGCTTGGGCCTTCTGCGGCTGGTAGGTGCCCGCTGGGCAGAGGGACTGGGATGACTGCCCCTCTGAGTCAACATAGTTTCCTGCGGAGGCCTCTGTGCATTCTGATGCACCGGTACCAGGCATGTATTTTCCGACGGAACATGGTATCTGCTCGGCGGATCCTAGGATATCGACATAGTGGCCCGGCTCTGCATTTAAGCAAAAGGTGGAGCCTTCGCTAGGCTGGAACTGCCCCTGTTGGCATTTGTCTTGGGCGTCTGATCCCGAAGATTCGACGAAGTGTCCCGAGCTTGCGGTGATGCAGGAGGTCTGGCCGGTGGAGCTCTGCCATGTTCCGGCCAAGCAGGGGTCCTGATTGGTTGCCCCAGATAGGGCTACGTAGTGTCCCGAGCTTGCGGTGATGCAATCTGACGCCAGTGATGCAGGTTGGTAGGTACCGGGGCTGCAGGGAGTCTGTTCCGTAGATGCCTCTCCAGATACGAAGTTTCCGGGGTCAGCAGGGATGCACGATGCTTGCTCGGCAAGTGGCTGGTAATATCCCGTCAGGCATGGGAACTGCTCCTCTGAGTACTCGGGCGAGTAGTAGCCGGCAGGGGTCACCTCGGAGCATTCCAAGGGGTCACCCACCGCGTAGTGCCCAGCTGGGCAACCCATAGGTAGGGGGTCGGCCATAGATATGATCCCATCCGAATCGGGGTCCCTGTCTGATAGGCTGGCGAGGTTGCTCGTGTAGGACTGGATGGGGTCTGGTTCGTTGCTGTTGGGGTACGGGTCGTCAGTTCCACCCTCTCCAGGGTAGTACGACCCAAGTTGGCCTCTGGTGTTGGCACCCCAGCAGTAGACTTTGGAGTCGGCTGTAATTGCGCACGTGGACTCGGTTGAGCCCCATTCGAGACTGCTGTTCTGATCCCAGTCAGCGGAGAACCACTGACCCATCGTGGTCAAACCAACGAACTCGTGGCCACCAGATACCTGAGTTAGGGGTGATACAGAGCTGCTGGCCCCACCGTTCCCCAGCTGCCCGTTGGTGTTCTGACCTCCGCAGTAGGCCTGATTGCCGTCAAGGATGGCGCAACCGAAGGAAGAGGCTTGTGCGAATGATAGTGCAGTCCTTCCTTGCGGTACCTCCTCATTGATTACTGGCTGCATCCCATTGTTGTCTGGGTCGCCGGGATTCCAGACACCTCCTTGGCCCCAGTATGCCAGTGATCCATTGTCGAGGATGGCGACTGTGAATACCCCACCGCCTTCCACTGCGACTGCCCCTCTACCTTCTGGCATTGGAACGTGAACTGGTTCAAACTGGATTCCAGAGAAAACGGTCGAGCCAGCAGGGACTGATGCGCTAGGGCCGCCATAGGCCCATGCAACCCCAGTTAGGGTATCTCCGACCTTTCCCTGCCATACGAACTCCCCCTGCCAGACAAAGTTTCCATTGCTGTCAACTTGGCGTAGCAGTCCATTGCCCCCTTGAGAGCTGAAAGACGTAGAATCAGTAAGGTTCAGCACGGAGTCTTGACTGCTGAATTGATGTGTAGTCGATGTGACGTAATAGCCGGGCTCTTGACCCATTTTACCGGATTCTCCCCAGCAGTAGACGCTGTTGTTATCCAAAACTGCGCATGAATGCGAGCCCCCCACGGAGACCGAGACGGCGGGCCTGTCATCAGGGAATTTGACTAGGTTAGGAGCTCCGACTGCACTAAAACGATTGCATTGGTGGTCGGGGGCATCGACTTCAAAATCATTTGCGTAGCGGCAAAAGGTATAATTTTCATCAATGTCGAATGCGTAACCCAGTTGTCCGCGGTGGTTGTAGCCCCAGCATGAGACTGACCCATTTTCGAGAATTGCACAGGAGTGACCCGACTCACCCGAGACCATCGTCTTAACTGTTGAGTTACCCGGGAATTGCACCTTCTGAGGGGCCTTGTCCCCATGGTTGAAACAAAGTCCATTCCACCAATTGCCACCGTCTGGATTCAGTTCACAAGTGTTCCTTCCTAGTTGTCCCATCCTTCCCGATCCCCAGCAGTAAACCTCGTCCGAGGTTGTGACTGCACATGCATTGTAGTAGCCGACTGCGACCTCTCTGAATGACATGTTAGCAGCTTCGGATACCGTCACTGGTACCGTTGAATGTGTGCCGTTACCTGCTTCTCCGTTCCCCAGTTGGCCTTGGTTATTCGCGCCCCAGCACTTCAGGGACTGGTCCTGCATTACCATGCAGACGGTCCCCCTACCACTTGCGATTGTAGCATCTGTGTAGATTGATCCTGAGGTGAAGCCAGGTGCGTTGTTTGACCCAGACGTGTAAAATCGATCACCCTCATCCTCCAAGAGCTGTCTGTCCGTGGATGTCATTAATGGGCTAGCAGACATCCCAATCAGCAGTATTGTCATTGCGATTGAGGTAATTCTTCCTACATTGTGGGGTCCTGTCATGGTCATCGAGAAAGAGCCATAATAATAACGATTTACAGAAGTAGTTCAGACTTTTCAATACGAAGGTCAAGCTAATTTGTATGAGTCCTCACGGACCCCTATGGCGGGCAGGAAAGTGGAGTCATTCTTGTCCGACAACTGCCCCCCAATGGGTATCTATGAGACCCTTTACGCTTTCAGGGACTCCTTTGGGAGCTTCATGGGAGAGGAGGGGACCCATCCTTGGTCGCAAGGATTCCCTCTCACGACTCCGCTAGAGAAGTTCGATGGCCCCCCACTTCCGGGAAGTGTGGAAGTCACGTGGGAAGACCGATTCTATCCTAAGGCCTGGGGTCACCCGAAGCTACGAGAATCCATCGTGAATTTCTACAATAGTCAATATGGGTCCCAGATTACCCCCGAAAATGTGATGGTTTTCGCTGGAGGTCGACCTGGGATTTACACTGTGATGGCCTTCCTGAAGAAGCATGTCAGCGTCAGGATTGGGAATATTGAATGGCCGGCTTATCTGGACATACTGACCCAGACCGATACTGATTACGGCATTGTGCCCTTCACAAAGGAGAACGGTTTCCATCCAGACAACTCGGAGTACTTCGATAGAAGCGGGGTGGCTTCTGGGACCGCACTGATGCCAGTAATCTCCAATCCTCAGAATCCATCTGGCCAGACTCGATGGGGGGAGGAGCTGGAAGAGTTAATCGGTATGGCAGAAGAACCCGGCAATGGGATACTTCTTGACGAGGCTTACGAGATGTTTCACTCCCCCTCCGTAAGCGGTATCGAGTACGTAAATGATCTTGATAACAGCAATATCTTTCTTGCTGGTGCCTGTACTAAGGGGCTGCAATCACCGGGAATAAGGATAGGTTGGATAATAGCGAGTAAGACAAATGTTGAGACCATGTCAAACTACTCTAGCTTCGGAATGGGCGGCGTGAGTCACCCTTCTCAACACTACGCGGTTGAGCTTCTGAAGCCAGAGCGTGTCAAGAAGGCTAGGAAGGCTGTGGAGGAGCACTACAACTGGCAAAGGAACCGTTATGGGAGGGCATTTGAGGAAATGGGCCTAGGGGTCTACACCGGGAATGGAGGTTTCTACCACTGGCTGGAGCTTCCCGAGGGTATGGAAAGCTCAGAATTGAATCGAAGGCTCTTCAAGCGGGGAGCAGCCATACTTTGCGCATCGGACTGCGATATGGCAAGACCCCATTCAAAGGACCCGGAATATGACACTCCTTATTCCCGATTCTTCAGATTCTCATTTGGGCCGCTACTACCAGAAACATTTGAGTCAGACATCAAGTTGTTTCGCGAAGTTCTGCAAGAGTACCAAGATGATATTTGATATAAATGAAGATAGCAAGATATCGTCGTTTATTTTGACTCATTTATTTGGTCAAATCCATAAATGATGGTTTTCCTCGATGGGCCCATGGCGGGAGGACCGACTGCAGAGCAAGCTGCCAAGCTCGCCAAGGCTACCTACATCCAATTCTTGGAGGAACCTGAGCAATCGAAGCAAATTGCCAATATTCCTAAGCTTCTGAAGAAATTTGAGGGTAACTATGGAACCATGATCAAAGGTCTTCAGAAAAAGTATGGAAAGGTGGGTACCAAGAAGAAGGAGCCTGAGCCTGAGCCTGAGCCTGAGCCTGAGCCTGAGCCTGAGCCTGAAGATAAGCCCAAGAAGAAGAAGAAAACATCCTCCAGTAAGCCAGTAGATCCTGCCGAGGCAAAGGCTAAGGAAGCGGAGGCAAAAGCCGAGGCAGCGGCGGCAACTGCAGAGCTGAAGGCTGCAAAGAAGGCACAAGCTGGTGAGGCCAAGGCTAGTGCAAAGGCCGCTCAGGCCGTCGCCAAAGCCGAGGTTGAAGCAAAGAAGGCTGAAGCAGGAAGAAAGGCAGCTGAAAAACAGGCCGAAGCCGCGAAGAAAGCGCTTGATGACCTGAAGACCTCATCTAAGCTATCTCCCGAGGAGCTGAAAGCCAAGGAGGCGGAGCTCAAGGAAAAGGCAAAGGAGGCGGAGGCGGCTGCTAAATTGGCCACTAAGGAAGCCAAGGAAGCCATGAGTGAGGCAAAGAAGCTAGGTACCGAAGTCGCGAAAGAAGGCAAGGCAGCCGCAAAAGCAGAAGCAGAGCTGAAGAAGGCAGAAATGGAGACTAAGGTTGCTGAAAAGCAGCTAAAGGCCTCTGGCAAAGCTGCCAGTAAGGCTGAGCAGCAACTGGAGGAGTTCCGGGCGAAAAGGGAGTTAGCCGAGTCAAAGATGGAAGAGACCATGGCCAAGAAACAAGAGGCTCTTGAAGCTGCCAAGGGAGGGGCTCAAGAGGCCAAAGGAGCCCTTGAAGACGTTAAGGCCCAGATGAAAGACGAGATGAAGGCCGCAAAATCACTTGAAAAGGAAGTGAAGGCAAAGCAGAAGGAGATACTACAAGTCGAAGCAGAGGCAAAGGCAGCCATCGAAAGGAAGGAAAAAGTCGAAAAGGAAATCGAGGAGAGTCAAAAATTCAAGTCTGATACCACTAGGAGAGCGGAGGAGGTCGAGAAAGACATAATCAAGCTTCAGAGTGAGATGAAAGGCAAGGAAGAGGCTTTGGTAGGGGTTGAAACAGAGGCTCTGAGGGCAGAGAGAGAGGCCGCAGAGGCCGAGCTCAAGCTCAAAGCAAATTTGCTAGATCGAGAGGAGCTCATTTTAGAAAGAGTATCATATAAGGCAGTGCAGGTCAATTGGGCTCAGATAGGTGAGGCTGAGGGCCAGAAGCCAGATGACCTGACTAGGATACAGGGGCTGGATGAGTTCTCTCAGAAGAAGCTCAATGTTCTTGGCATCCACACCTTCGACCAGATTTCAAAGATGGACCCTGTAACCGCTGAGGTTGTAAACGACGCAATGGAGTTTACACCTGGTAGAGTCACCAAAATGATGTGGGCCCAACAGGCAATGCAACTAATGATGGAGCGCGGAAGGTAGTCCTCTAAACCGCGTCGTAGAAATTGAACCCGCTCAGTGGTGGGGTGTAGACGTGGAGGTTAATGAGATTGGAGTCATCGTCGTTGGAAACTCGATGAATATCCGGCTCATCAGCAGCACACACCTCGCCTGGCATGTATCTCCTTGAAGAAACTGGATTGGCCTTTCCTTCCTCGTTTGCTTCGTAGATCGTTTCAGTGGAAACTCCCGATACGATTAGGAATGCGCAATCGCTACCAACGTGATCATGAATGGGGGTATCCTGCCCTGGAGTCCAGCATATTGCAACTAGCTCGTAATGCTCGTTCTTGCTGATTACGTTTCTCTGGTACCCATCTTCTGAGTAGCCTATGCATTCCTCGAGAGCAGCTATGTTAAGCTCTAAACTGGAGAGTTTAGAGTCCAGCTCATCCAGCCCTGGCCTCCTATCAATTCCATCTAGCCAGTCCTTTAGGCCGCTTATTCCCGGGCACCGGGACAGTAGGTCTGAGCGGGCTTCATCCGAAAGGGGCGCCTGTGTGACCATGTCATCACGAGAATGATTTCGCTCATGATTCTTATGCCAGTTGACCTGAGAAACGCAATCATCCCACTAGTGGAAGATCTCCGGTTATCTTATCAATTTCTCTCCTGAAACCTGGCCCTATTCCCACAACTGTCTCAGTCCCAGGAGGGATTTCCGTGTGGCCCGCATCCTTGACAAGATAGCAAACTAATCCTGCCTTTTTCGCTCGTGATAGAATCTTCCTTATCGAATCTCGACTCGGTGCTTTGCAGACTATCTTGCGAGCACCACCTCGACGATAGTTATCCAACATCCTAGGTGCAAGCTTCTTAGCCCTAAGCGCGCATTCCATACTCGCGTGGCCGCACTGAGCAGCAAGTTTTCCCTTAGAGAGTTGTAAATCTGCCCTAGTGACCAGTACCATGGTGATTTCATCAGCTTGTGACAACTTGACTCACCGTTTTGATTCTCGGTTCCTTTCTGTGCCGCAGCATAATTTCTCCCATGGGGTTTGCTATCCACGCAACAAACACGAGATTTCCAACCGCATGATAGAGGTCGAACAGTAGGCCGTTTACGAGATATGGCATGAGAAAAGAGGCGTCAGTGTTCAGAAGAATGCTCAAAGAGACTATCCAATCAAACAAGAATGCGGAAACAACAGAGGCTAATGCCACCCTGTTTAACTCTAAACGGCCCTCTTTCAGCAAATGTTCTGAGAGAAGTGCGCCTATTAGGCCGACTGTCCCCCAACCAATCACTTGGAATAGGGTCCAAGGTCCATGTCCAAGTAAAATCAAGTTTGAGGACAATGCTATGATTCCAGATAGCGCAATTGCTCGAGGCGCACCAAAGTATATTCCAGCCAGAAGCACAATGACTGTCACCGGCTGAACGTTTGGAATTGGTTCCAGAAGTATTCGGCCCGAGACTCCAAAAATCGCTAATAATGAGAGCATTGCGAATGTGTTTCTATCCTCCAGCTTACGTTCCCCTTTAATCAGGGCAACGACTATCGCAGATACGATTGCTAGGTTGATTACTGACTCTTCGACAGGAGAAAGCGCAACGTCGTGTATCCCATACATGGTGATCCCCGCTTGATTGGAAGGTACGCCGCACTTGATGATTGCGAATCTGTAATCCTACCAAGTCTCTATCTTCCACAGGACTACGTCCCCCTCGGAAAGTATCATGTCAGATATTCCAACCATTGAGTGGCCCCCATTATGATAGAGCGACCAATAAGCTCCGGAAGAGTCAGTGCAAGAGTAGGCATCACACGGTTCTATGCCGCCTATGGAATCTATTTGCAAACCGAATGAAAACTCCGTCGAGTTGTATGAAAGATCGGGGGATGACGCATTTACAGCGCTATCCATCAGATCCTTGCCATTTTCAAAACCAGAAAATCCTCCAACACATGCACCCGTGCCGTTGTAGTCCATATTCACACCTATTGTGGAGCCATCAAACTCGATCATGGTTACTCCTGATGAGAACTTTGCGTGTGCGGCTTCTGAGGGAAAAAGTACGCAAAGAGCCTGTGAATTAACCCATGTTTCAGGCAATCCATCGTGAGCCGAGTCGCTATCATTGACGTAAGATGCAGCTTCTTCGTTCAGTCGGTCGCTTATTGAGGGTGCTAGCATAATTACTGCAATAACGGCTACCCCAGAGAGGGCCTTTGTGATATCAGACATAGAGCCTTCTGGTTTCGTGTCTGGTCTAATAAGTTAGTTGTTAACCTGTAAGTAGTCATTTATTATTGATTTAATATTTCGTTAATATTCCGTTTCAAAATTTCGCTTACAATCTTCCCATCTGCAGCTCCACCTAGCTTACCCATTACCACTCCCATCAGAGGGCCGATCGCGGCCATTCCCTGATCTCTGACATATTCTCCTCGCTCCTCTATCACCTCTTCCACAGCTAGTTGAATAGAATTAGTGTCTGCAGGCACTAAACCTCTAGAAGCAGCCTCTAAAGTCATCCATTGAATAATTCCTTCAAGTTCTCCCTCCTTCGATTCTATTATGAGCTTCTCTAGGCCATCCCTAGACATCTTTCCTACCTCGATTAGATGTACCGCTACTGCAAGAGATTTCGGCTTCTCGGAACCATGATCGAGCAGCGCACTGGCCCATGACCTAGCTTGCAGCCGTAAAGGGCCTTCGATTCCTTCGATGAGAAGGTCGTCTAGCTCCCCATTCAGGATTGCCTCCTTCTGATTCTCAGAGATATCTAGAGCCGATAAGCGAATTGCCCTTTCTTCCGATGTAAGAGGAAGTTTTCCTAGTATATCTTCCCAGCGTTCCTTTGTAATCTTCAACACTGGGATATCTGTCTCCGGGTACATTCTGGCACCTCCGGGCAGGGGCCTTAGGGCAGTTGTAGTTCCATCTTCCGGCTTTCCTTTCTTTATCACTACATTCCTGACTTCCTTGCTGATCCTATGGTAGGCTTGCCTAGCACGATTGACAACCGACTCCAATGCCAACTCTGCCTGCCAGAACGGTGCTACGCAAAGAACGAAGGCATCATCCTCCATTAGCTCTAGGTTTTCTCGAGCGGTAGTTACATCGGAGTCTGAGATCCCGTATGCGGGAAGCTCGTCTGAATGGAAAATACCTGCTACTCCTGCTAGCTTGGCGGCACTTGCAAGCTCTCTTCCCAGCCTAGGAAGTTGAGCCCCCTGATTATCAAATGTTCTACTTCCTAGAAATCCTGAGAAGCCGGGCAAGCGGACTGCAAGGATAGAGGAGCCATTTTCTACTGCATTGGAGATCTTCTGCGACTCGCAAGAAGAAAGAGGATCGGATAGGTCGATTATCTCCAATGGTATTCTCTTTGATGCGGACAGAGCGACCCTGTTCTCTATTGGAGATGAGTCAAGATCCCGATTGGGCGGGAGTGGGGGTAGGGAGGCATTTTTCCGCAATCGATTGGCTAAACGATAGAAATGCAACTGTCTGGCCATCTCCAATCTAATTATCAGAGGAATCCAATCTAAATCCTGGCACCCCTTTATTTCTACTCTGTCCCCGCATGCAATGCTCACATTGAGGTCTTGTCTTATCGAGCCCAGGCCCCTTCGGACTCTTCTGGTATCCCTTAGTATCCTACCTAGCGCTATTGCAGTGTGTTTCGCGTGCTCTGGAGATCTGACATCGGGTGACGTTGCAACTTCTACTAAGGGCATGCCTAGCCTGTCTAGGTTGTATACGACTATCTCGCCATCATCAGATAATCGTGTATCTAGCTTTCTTGCCGAGTCCTCTTCCAATGAAATCAGATCAACACCGATTTTTGCAGAGTCAACCTCTATTTCGCCCCCGGTTGCGACTATCGTTGTTCTCTGGAACCCGCTGGTGTTTGAACCATCAACTACAGTCTTTCTCATCGCCTGAAGCCTTGGAATGGGGTTAGCTTCCATCAAAGCAGCAATTGTAAGTACAACGTCAACAGCTTCTGAATCATGATCTCGAGGGGGAGCCTCATCCAGTTCTATCAGACCCGCATTTGGGGATTGGACATATTCGAAGGATCTGTTCCTCCTCTGTTCAAACCTAGCTGCCACATCAGTTGCACCCGCCTCTCCTTCGGAAGCCCTCAGCCTTCTGATTGATCTCTTCCAGTCATCTGGGATTTCATCGAGCTTGAGTTCATAGAGCTCGCTGGGCATTCTGGAATGTAGCTTTCTAGTTGCCAATTGTTGATGGATCTCCAAACCACACATGAAACCAAGTGCTACTGAATCAAGAGACTGAGGCTCACTAATGTCTCCAATCGGCTCCATGATGGGTCGCAGGAAAGGGTCCAGACTCATAGGGTAAGCGGACTCATGCGAATGAGAATTGATCAATTCTAGGACTGAATAGCTGACCATTCGTTAGCATCCGAGAGATTACCTTGTCCACCTCCATTTCGGAGATATTCCTCTTAATCGCCTGATTGTAGATCTCAGTTCTCTCGGCTATGTTTCCGTTTTCCGAGCAGACTTCCCTGATTATCTGCATAATTGCTGAGTTGTTCGATCGGGCCTTGACAGATACTCCAGAGTGGAGCTCAGATTCATCCTCTATTCCCGATTCTTCTCTCCAGTGCTTGAAAACTGCCAATGCCACCTTTGCATCATTTGCTGTAGCTGTGTCCCTGAGATGCATTCTAGCATGTGCCTCAGTTAGTCGGATAAGTGCCTCCAATGCCCTTGCTGTAATTGGGATAACAGATTCTCTATCCCTCTCATCTGATTGGTACTGGTCCTCTCTGCCGAAGGATTGTCGTTCCTCGGTGTAGTACTTCAGAATCTCGGACTTTGCATCATCATCCAACTGAGGGTGTATTGTTCTCTTTGCGAATGCAATATATTTTCTGAGGAATTCCTGAGTCAAATGCTCCTCACCGTCTTTTGATTGTGTTAGGGCCGGCTCATCTCCTGAATCGCCGGGGCTAATCTCAATTCTTCCTTCCAATAATGCCTCACTTTTTCCTGCAGTTCTATTGTCCAGTATGTGCCTAGCAATCCGTTCATCATCATGGATCCTGATCTCATCCCTAATCATCCAAATAATATCGAATCTCGATGCTAGCGGGGGCGGAAGACCGGTCTCTTGGAATGAGCGCATGACGCTCTGATTTGGTCCTCTCTTACTGAAACGTCCATCCTTGGGATTAGCTGCAGCAAGGATTGCGCACCTGGAATGAAGTGTGGCCGTAATCCCACCTTTGGCCACATGAACCTGTTGTTGTTCCATTGCTGGATGCATCATTCTCCTGTCGTCCTCCGAGATCTTGTCAAACTCGTCGATTGCCGCTAGGCCGCGATCTGAAAGAGGAAGAACTCCAGCCTCCAAAGCGAACCTTCCATCCCCAAAAGCATCCCTAACCGCAGCTGCTGTCAATCCGGCACCCGATACTCCGCCGCCTGTCGCAAACCTACCTCTGGGCGATAATTCAGAGATGAATGTGAGTAGGTGTGATTTCGCTACACCGGGATCACCCATCAGTAGGATGTGGATGTCTCCTCTAGATCTGGTTTTGTCGTTCAGCCTCCTCGAGACCCCGCCAAATAGCTGGAGAGCAAGGGATCGCTTAACAAAACCGAGGATCCCCGTTGCGAAAATGGAAGGTGCGATTGACCTCTGAACAAGCATCATCAGATCTTCTCTTTTAGAAATCTCAACTATCTTCTCGCTATCCTCCTCATCAATGGTGATTTCGGTAAAGGGGGTGCTCTCGTGCTCCGAGCTTACCATATGGAAGATTACGTCAAACATAGGAGTCTTCTTTCGATTCCTGACCTCGCTCCGTACGACAGGAATCACATTAGCGGTGATTCTCTCTCCCGGTAGGTGCTTGTTTACCTGATCCCCCTCAATCAGAACCATTCCCCTACGAGGTTGAGCACCGCTAGGGACGTTTTCTGGCTGTTCCTGTATCTCTATCCATTGGTTGTTTACCATTCTCGAACTGATCAGTACCAAATCAAACCTTGTTGCAGGCTTCGAACTACCACATCCACCAAGAGCCTGTGGACAACTCAGAGGTTCCTTTAGCTCTCTCTCATTCTCTTGATCTATGTCTATATCGTGTCCACATGACTCGCACTTGAACACGGCCTTGTGGATTCTTGGTTTGATTTCCGAGATCTTGGTTACTATCACATCCACGCTCCTAAGTTTGTCTATATCTGAGCTCCCTATCTCCCTCAGAGGCTTTCGAGTATCGCTTGGAAGTTCACCTACACGGAGAAGAGCGTCTATTTCTTCACCCCTCTCTCTACAAATTTCAATCAGAGTCTTAGAACCGGCTGATAGGATGGGTTTGGGGTGCTCTAGAATGTCCTCAGCAAAATCTGGATCGAAAGTCTGGAGCTCGTGGAATGGTACTGACATGTAAGGAAAATTTGACTGCCTGGAGAGGAGAGTGATGACCTCCGACTCTTTCGCTTCCTCCAGAAAGGTCCGCCATCTTGCTGATGCGTCATGTGTTGCCATCGTCATTGTCTGGCCACCGGGCTTAACGACTCAGAACTGACAGCTTATGATTAGTACGGTGGAATAAAGCAACCCCTTTGCTTCCATTGGAAAGATTACCCATTTTCAGGTCATCAATTATCCAACTTTATCTTTCTAGTGGATGGTATTCTTCTGAGGTGCCACTAGAAAGTTGCGGATGGTATGGTTGAAGTCACTTATCTCGATCCGTAGCCATGGAACATACTAGATCGGGGAGCGACCTGTTCGTAAGACTGGACCCAGGAGAGGGCATTCATGCTTCTCTGCAAAGCTTAGCAGATGAGGTTGGATTTGACGCGGCAGCTATCACCAGCGGCATCGGCAGAACTCGCGAAAATAAGTACGGATACATGAATGAAAAGGGGATTTACCAAAGAAGGGATCTGAAAAATCCCTCAGAATTGGTGAGTTTGTCTGGGAACATTGCAAGAACAGAGGAGGGTGAGGCATTCACACATATCCACTGCTGCTGGTCCGATGATGATAACAACGTCCATGCCGGACATATGTTTCAATCGGTGGTTCATGTAGTAGCTGAAATCCACATCAGAATAATGGCCGAAGCAATCATGACACGATGCCCTCTAGCAGATTTTGAATTGCTGGGACTCCAATTCAAGGAGTAGGGGTGTTTTGGTAGGCGAGTTGTGATGCGAGTCCTGTTTGCTCACGGGTTTGAAGGCAGTCCTGATGGATCCAAGCCTACGTATATGCGAGAGGCATTGCGTTGGGATGTCACGGCACCAAAGATGTCGGAGCTGGGATGGAGTATAGCCAGCCAAACGGAAGTTATTATTCGCTACTTAGATCGAGATAATTTCGATTTACTTGTAGGCTCTTCGATGGGAGGATTGGCAGTAGCAAATGCCTCCTCTATGAGGCCAGATGCAGAAATCAAGCTACTATTGATAGCTCCGGCGTTTGGCTTGGCTGAAAACTGGGAAGGGATGGAAGAGGCTGGAAGAAGCGCATGGAAAACTACGGGAGAACGGAGGTATACGGGGTTCGAAATGGACATTGTACTTCCTTGGGAGTTTATGGAATCGGCCGAGAGGATGTCATGGCCAGTACCTGCCCACAAAACATCGATAATGCATGGGAAATTCGACGAAGTTGTTCCAATAAGTTACTCGCGAAAAGTTGAGGAAAAATGTGAAAACGTGCAACTGTACGAGGTTGATGATACTCACAGGATGAAAGATTCACTACGCCTGATACCCGAGATTGCTTCAGAGCTAGTGGGAATTTCACAGAATATTCCATTAATCAAACAGGATAAACTTGAGGTACCCCCGGAGCTATCCGAAGAAGTGAGTGAAGCTGGTGGACCCATCGACACTGGATCTGAAAATCTTCCAGATGAAGAGCCTGAAGCTGACATAGAACAGCTTGAGGCGGAAATGAGGAGTTTGGAAGCCGAAATGGAAAAAAAGAGAGCAGCACTTAAAATTACCAAAGAAGAAGCCCATGCACAGAAAGTGGCTATGGAGATAGCAGAGGAGGCTGAAGAGAAACGGGAGCTTCAGTCTTCAGAAGTAAAAGAAGCAATAAAAAAGGCGGAAGACCAGGTCAAGATTGCAAAAATAGAGGCAGAAGAGGCAGTAAAGAGGGCAGAAAAAGAGGAAGAAGAAGCAGAAGAGGCCCGTTTGATCGCTGAAATCGAGGAAGACGAGGCAAAAGAGGCAAGGGCCGATGCTGAGGCAGCGAAGAGGAAGCTGGATGAAGCGTTGATGAATGCCGAAGTAGCCGGTACGAACGTTGAGCAAATCAATGAGGATGCAGAGAGGGAGAAGAGAGAAAACGAGATTATTGAGAGAGTTAGGCAAAGAAAAGACATGCTTGATTGGAGCAAAATAGGATCGGGAGAGGGGGATAAAAAGGATGATCTTTCTAGAATAAACGGCATTGAAGTTTTCACCCAAAAGAAGCTGAATGCCCTCGGTATCAAGACGTTTGACCAACTCTCAAAACTCAATTCCAAGGAAACTGAGGCGATTAATGACGCACTGGAGTTCGTTCCGGGCAGAGTTGCCGAGATGGAGTGGACAAAACAGGCAATTACAATGATTGACCTGGAAAGTGTTTCTTCAACACCTCCGAATGAAAGCGGGGAGGAAACTGGAATGGCCGATCTCAGTGCTGCAAAAATCAACTGGTCTCTGATTGGAAAGGCTGGTGACAGGAAATCAGATAATTTGACGGATATAAAAGGAATAGATTTGGAAATCGAAAAGAAGCTCAAGGTTTTGGGGATTAGGACCTTCGATCAGATATCAAAGATGGATAAGGACACCTCAGAGGCAGTGAATGGTGCTCTTGGGATGACTCCTGGTAGAGTCTCTAAGATGATGTGGCCTCAACAGGCATTGGGACTTATAGATTAGGTCAATGTTCAGTAGAGCCAAGGAAGTACTCTCCAATCTCTGGGTCTGTCAGTATGTTTTGAGCGTCCCCTGAATGTACAATCTTCCCATTGGACATAATGTATCCACGATCTGATCTAGATAGTGACAGTCTGGCGTTCTGTTCCACAATCAGGATAGTGATACCATTCTCCCTTAGTGAGTCTATTCTCCCTATTATTTGCTCCTGATACAGAGGGGACAGTGCCGCCGTAGGCTCGTCAAGCAACAGAAGACTTGGGTCAGAAATCAGGGCTCGCGAAATGGCTAGCATCTGCCTTTCCCCCCCCGAAAGAGAGGCTGCTAGGTCGTGTTCCCTAGATCTGAGATCAGGGAACATATCGAGTGATCGCTCAATTCTCTCATTAAGTATGTTATTTGGCAGAGAATTCCCCCCCATCTGGAGGTTCTCTTCAACCGATAGGGATGGGAAGACATTGTCCACCTGTGGGACGTATGCTATACCATGATTCACAAGTTGGTCTGTTCTCCAACCAGAGACGTTCTCGCCTCTGTAGCTCACATTTCCCCCATAGTGCGTGGCGATTCCGAAAATCGTCTTGATTAGTGTGGACTTTCCGCATCCGTTTGGCCCTATGATTGTGACAAACTCGCCCTCATCTACGTGCATATCTATACCGTAGAGAATCTGAACGCTTCCATATCCTCCTTCCAAGGATTCTATTTCGAGTACACTGCTCATTCCTCTTCCACCTCTTTTTTCCCTGTTGATCCCAGATATGCTTCTATTACCTCTCTGTTGGCACGAACCTCATCTGGCGTTCCTTGCATCAGGACTTCTCCTTCGTTCATCACTATTATCCGATCTACTCCCTGTCTGAGAATGAAGTCCATGTTATGCTCAATAATTAGGACTGAGATTCCGGTCTCATCAACTATTCTTCTCAGGTTGTTGAAGATTTTCATAGCAAGAGGACCGGCCACGCCCGCCACGGGCTCATCGAGAAGTAGGAGTCTTGGATTTCCCATCATCGACCTGCCAATATCTACCAGTTTGCTTTGTCCACCAGACAGTTCACTGGTTAGATTGTGTGCCATGTGGGGTACCTCGAGTTGGTCCAATATGGTGTAAGCCTCTTCCAATCTCTTCCTCTCTGCTGACCTGGAATCTGGTTTTAGCAGGGACTTAATCAGACTGGGAGAAAATTGCTTCCTTGGGGGTACCAGTAGATTCTCAATCACCGTCATTCTTCTCCAGAGTCTAGTGTGTTGGAATGTTCTAGTCATTCCAAGGTTCTGAATCTGGTCCGGTCTCAATTCCGATACATCCTCTCCGAACATCTCGACTTTGCCTGCTGTCTGATTGAGAAGCCCACTGATGCAGTTGAAGGTAGTAGACTTTCCACAACCATTGGGACCGATGAGACCTACAAACTCCCCTTCACCTACTGTGAAAGAGACTTCCTTGACTGCTACTAGGCCTCCAAACTCCATCCTAAGGGCATCTACTCTGAGAAATTCTCCCACTATGACTCACCCCCGGAAGGTCTCTCTGGTCTATTTGGGACCTCTGGAAGAAGCCCCTTAGGATTATACTTTAGAGACAGCACGATCATTGATCCTATCAGGAGGACCTTGAAATAGGCCATATCTGCCATTATGGTACCTCCAATGAACGACTCTGAAATTGACCTCTGGTCCATCAGGATCGCAGACAAAATCATTACAATGAATCCTGAGAAACCTAACTCACGAATTCCAGGTTGTTTGATTAGTAATCCCAACAAAGCCAGGAGAGCGAAGACAATAGCTAACTCCTGGGGCTCTTGAACAAACATAGCGAAAATGCTGTCAATCCTATCAGCCGTATCGTTTAACGGAAGTCCTGTAGTCCCCTGAGCCGCTACCAAGACGTTGAATACGAACTCCATGAGGACATAAATGAATGCACCGATTACCATACCTCTGTTATTTCCCATACCTCCGACGACAAATGCGCACCAAACCAAAAAGGTAGTCCTAGCAGGGGCCATGAAGCTAGGCTGGAAACCGGTCAATTTCCATGCCCATAGGCTCCCTGCAAGTGCAGCGATAGCCGCTCCAAGGGCGAGGCTAGCAGCTTTGTGGGTCAAGATATCGTGGCCGTGGTGTTGAGCTACCTCCTCGTCTTCCCTTATTGACTTCAGTATTCTCCCCCACGGTGACTTGAATATGGTGTCAAGAATAAGCCAGATCAGTATTATCATTGTTAATCCAAAAATGGCTAGTACCAACATGTAGGGAGCTGGTTGTCCAAGGTTCAATAGATCTCCAACACTCTCAGCCATACTGCCTGTTCCAACTAGATTGCTGCATTCGTTAGGGCTGTATTCCCGGATTAGATCATCGGCAGTTCCCAGAAGGCCATCGGGTCCGGGAAGTGGGTCTTTCGTAGGGGGGATTGGTCCGCAGAACCACCAAGATTTGAGTGGTAGCTTGTAATTAGAGATACCCATGCTGTTCCCGAAAGTTCCTGCCCTGAGGAGAGATTCGCCCATCAGCAGATACCTGAGTATCTCCCCCAGTGAGATGGTCACGATTGCGAAGTAGTCCATCCTAAGTCTAGCCGTAGGATAAGCCAGGAGCCATCCAAATACGGCGGCCACAATGGCTCCGGCAACAACAGCCCAGAAAACAGGCCAATCATAACCATACAGGTTCTCAGGAGCAGTGAGGATTCCCACACTGATAGCACCGATTCCGACAAAGAAGATGACTCCAAAGTTTACTAGACCGGTTACCCCTGTATGGACATTCAGGGAAAAGGCCATCAAAGCAAAAATAGAGAGAGTGACGATAACGTTTGAAACCTGTAGAACTTTGATGAATCTGGCATCTTCTTGATCTGCCACAGGAAGCCACCAAACGAAGCCCAGCATGACGATTAGCAATACGGAAAACAACATCCAAGACCCATAGGGACTCTCTCTACCATAGGGTGCTTTCTGTTTAATTCGGTTGATGAAATCATGAGATCTGACAGCCTTGTAGGAATCTGTATCGCTGATTAGGACAATAATCGAACCAATCAAGACGGAGATTCTTCTTTGAATATCTAGAATTGCTAAATTCGCGCGAGATGAAAGCCTCTCAAAAATTATTGAGCAATTGTCTCGAATAACAGAGATTGGGTATAGGATTTTGTCGAGATTAGTAAATATTGGTTCCAAGGGGTCTTTCTTCATTCCATTAAGTGAATAGATTCCCTCCACGATCGCAATCCCCCATATAATTACAGGAATGGCCGGCCAAACTACGTCTCCAACAGAAACAATCAGTTCCACGAGGTCCATTTCTAAGTTCATCATGGAGAGCCATGATTCATTCATTTCTAGCACGGCTTCCTCTGTCCAGCTTTCTATCTCAATATCCGTTAGGCCACTGGGTGGGCTCTTTTGGAAAAGAAGATCGGATCGAGTAAGTGGCGAGTCCTCCAAGATGAAGTCCCCACTCGTCCGACCGGTCAGTAGTTCGAAGTTTGAATCAACTGCATTACTCTCCTGACATGCTTTTGAGCATGAGCCAGGGGCTAACGAGTTTCCAGCGACAAAGCGAGATATTCTGTGGAAAATATACGAACCCAAGGTAAGAATGAGCATTGTCTCGCCCCTAGAGTTCTTTCCCCTCCAGAAGTTATGTGCCCCTAATGCTCCGAGTGGTGATATTGCAAGTAGTCCCCCTACTTTTTCTGAGGGTTGTTTGTCTTGCTCAGCCTTCCTTCTGAGTCGCTCTACCTTCCATTTCTCATAGGCATCTCCGATTCCCTCTGGCATTATCATAAGTATCGCAACAAGGAAGATGTATGGCATTACGTTTTCCAGAGCAGTATAGTTGGATCTACCCAAGTCAAGACCTATCCCTATGAGAACAGGACTGGAGAGGGTCCTAACGAAGCCCACTATTAGAGCGCCTACTATAGCCCCTCCAATAGAGCCAATTGTTCCTAGAACGATTATGGCGAAAGAGGGCAATAAAAGGGTGAATGCGGTTTCAGGTGAGAATCGCAGAGTCATCGCGAAAACTGCCCCACCTACCCCAGAGATTCCTGCTGACAGGAATGCACTAGTCATCTGTATTCGCTCCACATTGATTCCACTGCTGGCTGCTAGGTCCGGGTTGTCAGCTACCGCTCTCATCCTTCTTCCCAATCTGGTTTTCTTTAGTAGAATTAGAAGGAAAATGACCGAGGTGAATACAACGACTGGCACTGCCCCTTTGTAGTATGGATACCCAGTCGTGAACTCCGTCACGCAATCAGTCATCTTGTCGTAGACTTCCAAGTGGGGCTTAGCACCCTCATGCACTACTCTCTGCCCTGATTCACACTCATATCCAGTGTAAGTACCACCATCTTGCAAATCCTTCATACCCAGGTTGAATCTAAACTTGGTGGTGGGAATGTTCCATCTTAGAGAGGGGATCCTCCAATCTCGGTCCGGCTCGAAGATGTTTATTCCAGCACCGAATCTGAGATATGTCAAAGCACGTAGTATCAACGCAACTCCCAATGATGCAATCATCATAATCTGAGGACTTGCACCTTTCTCCCTGAATCCCCTGTATACCGTG
>MDSW01120468.1_pt1 | contig 19810 bp, 12 predicted proteins | sample 811171 | NCBI WGS metagenome assembly MDSW01 (sample SAMN05326641, study PRJNA326480) | marine metagenome | isolation source: seawater | place: Atlantic Ocean: North West | collected 2012 | reverse complement strand
TTCTTATCTTTATTATTTAAAACAGAGCAAATAAGTGGAGTTAACAGCATATATAATATTAATATGTCTTTCTGCTTTTACAATCTTAACTGAAAGTAGATATTTTTATAGATGGGTGTTTATCCCTTCCACAATTGCTTTTTTATATATAGTTAGATTTGAAGGTTTTGATACTGATATTGCAGATTATGCTAGACAAATGCATGCTACAGGAATGGATTTTTACTATTTACGAGAGTTTGTATTTTGGTTTGGAAGTAGATGTGTTTATTACATTTTTCAAGATGATTTAATTTCTTTTATTTTTATGGATATTATTTGGATCATTGTAATGGTTAGAGTAGGAAACAGACTTTCTTCATATAATAAAGAAAAATTAAATAATGCTTTATTATTAGTATTAGTTACTTCATTTCCATTTGTATTTGGATATGAGAATATTTATCGTCAATTTTATGCAACAGTGTTTGCATTATTGTCCTATTCCTTAATTGATAAAAAATATTATTCATCCTTATTTATTCTTATTTTATCCTTTTTTATGCATAATATAGTTGCACTATTATTACCTTTATTCTTCGTGAAGAAATTTTATAAGTTTAATTTTTCTGACAGAATACAAATTTCATTAATTGTTTCTTTGATATTTGTTGCTAGTTTAAGCCTTTTGGTAAAATTAAAATCATCTGAAAAAACAGGATTAGATATGGGAATGTTCTATCTTCTTATTTTTGTTATTTTACTAATAACAGGTCTTCTTGTGTTCCGAAAAAATATCTATGAACTATTTGATAAAATTCCTTCTTTATTTTTTATTGTTATATTAATGATTGGATTAGTTTCGTTAAATATAGATATGGTTGCTGAGAGGATAGGAATGATGTTTATTTGTTTCCTTACTTATGATTTATATAGATATACTTCTGAGATAGAAAGCAGAAGTTTGCGATCTTTAACTAGACTTACAATAATGTTGTTATTTACCTTACCAACTTTATTTTTTGAAAGTTCAAAACAATTTTTAATGTAACATGGAATTAATAACATTCATAATACTTTTATTTATTGGAATAATTACAATTGTTTCAGAGAATAGATATTATTTATGGGGAATGTATTTGCCAATTCTTTGTTTGTTTATAATTGTTGTCAGAATGTCAGGTCTTGATACAGACATGATTACTTATGCTAAGGAAATGACGTCTACAGGATATGATTTCTATTATCTCCGTGAAATAGTATTTTGGTATAGTCTCAGGTTTTTTCATCAAATATTCAATAATGAGATCATTGTTTTTCTATTTATGGATATTATTTGGATTGCGATATTATATAAAACATCAGTGAATTTATCCAAAACATCTTCCATAAAAAATAATTTATCATTAGGTTTGATAGTTATTTTATCTACAAGCTTCCCACTTTTCTTTGGTTATCAGAATATTTATAGGCAACTTTTTGCAACAATAGTTTCTTTATACTCCTACTCAATAATAAATAGTAGTTACAAAAAGTCTATTTTTTATTTTTGTGTTTCAGTGTTTATCCATAACATCTCTTTAGTTTTAATACCAATTTTTTTCGTCAATAAATTATTGAAGTTAAATATATACTTTAGGGTATTCCTTTCACTTATTGTATCTGTTGCATTTATTATGCTTTTTAGTTATGCTTCTCAGTTTAAATCAGCAAAGTCAACAGGTGTTGATATGAGTTTAATTTACTTGATTATGTTTGTTTCGTTTCTGATATTATATTTAATAAAATTTAAATTTAGAATTTTAGATTTATTTAGAAAAACTCCATCATTAATGATTGTGATAATTCTAATGATTGGTCTTTTTTCATTAAGATTTGATATGATTTCAGAAAGATTAGGGATGATGTTTTTAGTATTTTTTATATTTGATTTATACAAGTATTCTAATACAATTATAAAATATAGTAATCGAATGATTTTTCGATTATTTTTACTTTTAATTTTTAGCGTTCCTGTTTTGTTGTTTAATAGTTCAAGATTATTTTTAATATAGATGTTGATAGTTTGTAATGGAATATTTAAATCAGGTTCTACTTGGTTGCACGCAATAGTGTTAGAGATTTTAAAGATTAAAGGAGTCAGAGTTTCTCAGGTTAATAAAAAATATACTAATAATCTGAATTCTCCTACTCCAATTGTAGAAAGTAAGTTTAAAGAATTTCTAAGAAATGAAGATTACAAAAACAGAATATTTGTAAATAAATCTCACTTCTATCAATTAGATACACTTAGTAGAAATTATCCAGAATCTGTAGTATTTATTTTTTCTGAAAGAAGTCTTAAAGACTCCATTGTTTCCCATTATTTTCATATAAATAAGAAATATAATTATAGATTTAGTTTTAATTTATATTATTGGACTATAGGTAGGTTAAAGGCTTATGAAATCGTAAGGTTTACTAAATTGTATAGAAACTATTTTAATGATGATAATTTCATTCTTTTTTCATGTCTAAAAAATGATTTTAGTTCTACTGTACAAAAAATTGCAAATCTAATTGGAGTTGACTCTTTATCTACAGAAGAGATAAGTAATTTACGAGAAAAAACCTCATTAAATAATATGAGGGATGGAATATTAAAAGGAGATTCTAATTATTATTCTACAATAACTAAAGGAAGAGAATCTCTAATTAGAACAGGGAAAGAGGGAGAATATTTAAAATTCTTTTCTTATGATAAGATTCAGGATGCCAATAAAATTGAAAATTTTAATACTTCTTATTGTTTTAAGATTTTATATTATTTTACATTTACATTAAGAAGGAAATTGTTTCGAATAGAATGAAGTTAGAATGGAGAAAATATAATGGGGCATTAATCCCTTTAACACCTCCTCATATAGAGGTGGATGCTTCTGATATTACTAAGAAATTGGTTGGCCAAAAGGCTTTCTTTGCTCGTTGGACTTCAGATTTTGATTCAAAACAGGAGAGTGAATTCTGGTACGTTATTTGCGATCAAAAGATGCAGTTTGAGGATTATAGTAGAAACACAAGAAGTAAGATTAAAAGAGCGAATAAGAGACTTTATGTAAAACAACTTTCGAAAGAATATATTCTTAATAATGCATACGAAATTTACACGAAGGCATTTAGTAGGTATGAAGCTACAGCATCTCCAGAAAGTAAAAATTTTTTTAAAAATACATTGCTAAAATTAGAAGGAGACTGGCATTTTTGGGGTGTTTTTTTAAAAGAGAATGATAAGTTAGTTGGCTATAGTCAAAATAAAATCATTAAAGATTATTGTGATTATTCTACTATTAAATTTGACCCGGAATTTTTGAAACTTTACTCAAGTTATATTTTGTATTTTGAAATGAATCAATATTATTTAAATCAAAATTCGTTTAGGTATGTTAATATTGGAGCCAGAAGTTTATTACATAAAACAAATACTCAAGAATATTTAATTGAGAAATTTAATTTCAGAAAGGCTTATTGTGTTCTTCATTTAGAGTACAGGTCGCTTCTAAAGATCATAGTAAGAATTCTTTATAGGTTTAAACCTATTTTTAAATTCTTCAAATGGAACTTTATTATAAATAAGATATATGGATTGTTGTTACATGAAGAGATTAAAAGGACTTTTTCCTTTAACTTAATGGAAAAGATTCAACCAATTATTATTATAGGTGCCGCCCGTTCAGGTACTCATTTAATTGCTTCTATAATAAAGAAGAATATTGATTGTATTTATTTAAATGAGATAAATGATTTATGGAAGAAACAATATCCATTTTTAGATATTGATGAAATTGAAGAGGATAAAGTAACTCCAAGAAAAATAAATAAGGTTAGACAAGATTTTATAAAATTACTTCAATATAGAACCCACTCTCCCTTTTTATTAGAAAAAACAGCCTCCAATTGTTTAAGATTAGATTTGGTGCAGAAAGTATTTCCAAATGCAAAGTTCATACATATTTTAAGAGATGGTAGAGATGTAGCTGTTTCTACTAGAAAAAAATATTTTGGTGATATTAGAAAAATATCAAGTCAGGACAATGTAAAAATTCCTTCTAAAAATAGATTTCTCAATTTCTTTCAAGAAATAAATCATAAAATTAGAAATGGATTAACTCTATTGATGTTGATTTCAAACTCATTTAGATATTTACGAATGAGTTTGGTTATGTTGGGTCTCAGAAAAAGAGATTTTTGGGGTCCTAGATTTAAGGGGTATAGAAAATTGTATAAAAGCAAGTCATTAATTGAAGTAGCTGCAGAACAGTGGAGATATAGTGTAATATCAATACTAGATTTTATTGAGAAGAATCCAAATAAAGAATTTTTTACACTTAGGTATGAAGATTTAATCAAAGATCCTGACAAGGAAATCTCAAAAACAATTAATTTTGTATTAGATACAAAGATGATTGATATGAAGATTAATCATGATATAAAAACTACAGGATTTAGAAAGTGGAATGAGGTCTTATATGAGAAAGAGGTTCAGATTATAGAGAAAAGGATTTCTAATTTATTAACAGATTTAAATTATGAATAGATTAGTTTCTATTATTACTCCTTCTTATAACTCTTCAAAATTCATTGAAGAGTGCATTAATTCAGTTATTTCTCAGACGTATTTAGATTGGGAGATGGTTATTGTTGATGATTGCTCTATAGACAATACTAGGGATTTAATCACTAAATTTGCAAAAGAAAATGATAGAATAAAACCAATTTTTCTTAAGGAGAATGTAGGAGCTGCGGAAGCTAGAAATATTGCGATAAAGAAATCAAAAGGAAAGTATATTGCTTTTTTAGATTCAGATGATCTTTGGAAGAAATATAAGTTAGAAAAGCAAATTAGTTTTATGAAAGAAAGGAATATCGCATTCTCTTTTACTTCTTATCAACCAATGTCTGAAAATGGAGTTGAAAAATCTACGGTAATCAAAGTTCCATCTCAAATAGATTACCATTCGTATTTAAAAAATACAATAATTGGTTGTTTAACTGTTGTAATAGATAGAGAAAAAACAGGAAATTTTGAAATGCCAAATATTCGTTCTTCTCATGATATGGCTCTGTGGCTTTTAATTATGAAAAGAGGGTTCTTTGCTTATGGATTAGATGAAAACCTCGCTTATTATAGAATTGTTTCTAATTCAAATACATCAAAAAAATGGAAGGCTGCAAAGGAGGTTTGGGATTTGTATAGAAAAGTTGAAAAATTAAACATAGTATATAGTACAGTATGTTTTGTTGGATACGTTTATAATGCTATTAAAAAACGAATATAATGATAAAAAGAACTTTTGATTTTTGTTCCTCATTAATTGGTTTGTTAGTTTTATCACCTTTGTTAATATTGTTTTCCATTGCAATAAAGATAAGTTCATCTGGTCCAGTTTTCTTCTTGCAAAAAAGAGTAGGGAAGGATGGGAAGTTATTTACATTAATTAAGTTCAGATCTATGATTGTAGAGCATGATAATATTAGTACAGCAACTGCTCGTGGTGATGCTAGAATCACAAAGATTGGAGAATTTTTAAGAAAATATAAGTTGGATGAGTTACCGGAATTATGGAATGTTCTTAAGGGAGAAATGAGTTTAGTAGGCCCAAGGCCTGATGTACCTGGATATGCAGATAAATTAGTAGGTAGGGATAGAGATATCCTTAAGCTCAGACCTGGTATTACAGGTGCAGCTAGTATAAAATATGTAAATGAAGAGGAGATTTTAGCATCTCAGGAGAATCCTCAAAAATACAATGATGAGGTCATTTTTCCGGATAAAGTAAAAGTGAATTTAGATTATTATGAAAATCGATCCTTTTGGTTGGACATTAAAATTATCTTTGCAACAATATTTAGAACATCCTATTAAATGGAAAACAAAAAAATATGGCTTTCATCTCCTCATATGGGGGATAGTGAATTTAAATATGTTACAGAAGCATTTGATTTAAATTGGATTGCTCCTGTTGGTCCTCATCTAAACGATTTTGAAAAAAATCTTTCAAAAATATCTGAAGGAAAACATATTGTAGCTTTAGGTTCAGGAACTTTCTCTATTCATCTAGCTCTGATATTACTTGGTGTAGAATATGGTGATGAAGTAATTTGTTCTACATTTACTTTTTCAGCTTCTGCAAATCCGATAGTATATCAGGGAGCAAGTCCTATTTTTGTAGATTCAGAATTAGATACTTGGAATATGTGTCCAGATTCTTTGAGGATTGCACTAAAGGAAAGAGTGAAGCTTGGAAAAAAACCAAAAGCAATCATTGTAGTTCATTTATATGGTATGCCCGCTAAAATGAATGAAATTATTAGCATTGCTAATGAGTATAATATTCCTATTATTGAGGATGCAGCTGAAGGTTTAGGGTCAACATATTTTAACAAGCCATTAGGGTCATTAACTGAGTTTGGGATATATTCTTTTAATGGAAATAAAATTATAACTACTTCTGGAGGAGGAGCTTTAATTTCTTCTGATGAAGACTCCATAAAAAAGGCAAAGTTTTTAGCTACACAAGCCAGAGATAACGCTCCTCATTACGAACATTCTCATATTGGTTTTAACTATAGATTGAGTAATGTTTCGGCAGCTATTGGTTTAGGACAGTTAGAGGTTTTACACGAAAGAGTAGAAAGAAGAAGGACTATATTTGAATATTATAAAAAGGAGTTATCAGACATTAAAGAAATTTCTTTTGTAGAAGAACAAGATGGTTTTTATTCTAATAGATGGTTAACAACAGTACTTATTTCAGAAGATTCAAAAGTGAGTAGAGAGGATTTAAGAACACATTTAGAGTCAGATAATATAGAGTCCCGACCTCTATGGAAACCAATGCATTTACAGCCAATATTTTCTTCTTGCGATTTCTATGGATCTGATAATTCAGAATTTCTTTTTAAATATGGTTTGTGTTTGCCTTCAGGTTCAAATATGACAAATGAGGATTTAAATAGAATTGTTACTAAAATAAAGGAAGCTTTTGAAAACTAAACTTTTAACATTAAACAGATTTTATAAACAGATAATTACATTGTCCTTTGATGTAGTTATTTTAGTGTTTTCCTTATGGCTTTCCTTTGCTTTGAGATTTGGAGAGTTATGGAATCCCTATATTGATGAAAATTATTGGTTATTTATTCTGGTCCCAATTGTATCTGCTCCACTATTTGTGAAGTTAGGGTTATATCGTTCAGTATTACAATATATTGGAATAAAGGTTATCACGACGTCATTTAAAGCAATCACTATTGCATGTTTTGCAATTACCTTTTTTATGTACTTCTTTCAGGAAGATGATTTGCCAAGATCTATTATGCCTATCTTTTGGTTCGTATCTAATACTTTTATTATTACTTCACGTTTTCTACTGAAGGGCATGATGTATTCATGGGATACTAGAGTTAATGAAAGGAAACAAACTATCGTATATGGAGCCGGTGGTGCAGGAGTGCAATTAGTTGAAAGTTTAAAAAAGAGTATTGATTATGCTCCCGTCGCATTTATTGATGATGAAAAGCAAAAACAGGGTACTATTATTAATTTTATTCAGATATTTTCATTTGAAAAGTTAGACTATTTAATAAATAAACATGATGCTAAATTAATTTTATTAGCGATTCCATCTGCATCTCAGAATAGAAGGAAGGAAATTATTAAAAAGTTATCAAAGTTTCCAATTGAAGTAAAAGTATTACCATCAGTAGATAACATTGTTAATGGTGAGGTTACAATTGATAGTATAAAACATGTGGATGTAGAAGATATTTTAGGAAGAGATCCAGTAAAACCTCAAGAAAAGTTACTTAAACAAAATATAAAAGGAAAAAATATACTTGTTACCGGTGCCGGAGGAAGTATTGGGTCAGAACTGTGTAGACAAATTCTAGAACTTAGTCCTAAGAAATTAATATTGTTTGAAAACTCAGAGTTTAATTTATATTCTATTCATCAAGAATTATTAAGCATTAAGAAACGTGCTGAAATCATTCCAAAGTTAGCGACAGTTACAAATTTCCATCAGATAAATAAAGTGATATCTGAAAATCAGATTAATACAATATTTCATGCTGCTGCTTATAAACATGTACCTATGGTAGAAATGAATGTTTCAGAAGGTGTTTACAATAATGTTATAGGAACTTATAATGTTGCAAAAGCTGCGAAAGAGAATAATGTCGAGAATATGTTGTTGATTAGTACCGATAAAGCAGTAAGGCCTACTAATGTTATGGGAGCTTCAAAAAGATTTTCAGAACTTATTCTTCAAGCATTTGCAGAGGAAAAAACTTCTACATTTTTCTCTATGGTCAGATTTGGAAATGTTCTAGATTCAGCTGGTTCAGTAGTTCCTCTCTTTAGAGAACAGATCAAAAATGGTGGGCCTGTAACTGTTACTCACAGAAATATAACAAGATATTTTATGTCTATACCAGAAGCAGTCCAATTAGTATTACAAGCAGGTGCAATGGCAAAAGGTGGAGATGTTTTTGTGTTGGACATGGGAGAGCCTATTAAGATATTAGATTTAGCATACCGAATGATTCACTTAAGTGGCTTAAAACCTATAGATACATCTAATCCGGATGGTGATATAAAAGTAAAGTTTACAGGATTAAGACCAGGAGAGAAATTATATGAAGAGTTGTTAATTGGTGATGATGTAATTCAATCTGAACATCCAAGAATAATGCAGGCTAGAGAAGAAAAATTATCCTTAGAAACTGTTGAGACAAAAGTTAAAGAAATTTCAGAATTTAGAAAAGAACAGAACGATATATCAATAAAAGAGATTCTTCTTAAAAATGTAAATGGATATAAATTACAAGATTCATGAGAATAGGCATTATAGGAACAAGAGGTATACCTAATTATTACGGAGGGTTTGAACAATTTGCGCAATATTTATCTGAATATCTTGCACGTAAGAATCATGAAGTTTTTGTATATAATTCTCATAATCATCCTTATCAAGAATCTGAATGGAATGGAGTAAAAATAATTCATTGTAAAGATCCTGAACATATTATTGGTCCAGCTGGTCAGTTTATTTATGATTTAAATTGTATATTAGATTCTCGGAAAAGAAATTTTGATATTATTTTACAATTAGGTTATGCTAGTAGCGCATTGTGGAGTCCTCTCATACCGAATGAGACAATTGTGATTACTAATATGGATGGTCTAGAATGGAAAAGAAGTAAATTTTCAAAAATTACTAAGTTTTATATTTTATTTGCGGAAAGGATGACAGTTAAATCTAGTCAATTTTTAATCTCAGATTCTAAAGGTATACAATCTTATTTGCAAGATAAATATTCAGTTGAATCAAAATACATTCCTTATGGTTCAGATTTAGTTACTTTTACTGATGATACAATTCTGTCAGACCTTAATTTAGACAAAGGGTCTTATAATATGCTTATTGCTAGAATGGAGCCAGAGAATAATATAGAAATAATTTTGAAAGGTTTTGTCAACTCAGAAACAACTAGAAAGTTTTTAGTAATTGGTAATACTGAGAATAAATACGGCGCCTATATAAAGAATAAATTTACAGATGATAGAATTGTTTACTTAGGATATGTTTTTGGAATAGAAAAGTTAAATGCTTTAAGGAAAAATTCTTATCTTTATTTTCATGGGCATACTGTGGGAGGTACTAATCCATCATTATTAGAGGCAATGAGTTCTTATGCTGTAATTTGTGCGCATAATAATGATTTTAATAAAGCAATTTTAAAGAATGATGCTTTTTATTTTAACTGTAGTAAATGTATTACTGCATTATTGAATAAAGAATCAATTGAAGAAAGTAAATCTTTTATAGAAAATAATATTGAAAAGATAAACACAAAATATAATTGGAAAAAGATTTTAGATGAATACGAAAGCTTTATTCTTTCCAAACTCTAAAAATCTATTTTGTCACCATCCTTAAAAGCTGCTATAAATGCATCAGTATACCCTTTCTTAATCATCTCCTTTTGATATACAATTGCATCATCTAAACTAAAATACATTCCAGCTAGATAAGCGGTCTTTCTGTCGTTTATAGGAACCGTTATTAAATATTCTTCATCAAACATATCGGCAGGAGCTTCATATTCTCCATAAGTTCCAAGATTTACTCTGAAAACATATTCGTTTGCAACTCCCATTTTTATTTGTTCTTCTCTGTCAAATGAACGGATTAGCTCATCCCTTCTTTTGTTGTAAAGTTTCTGATATTTCTCAGCTTTATTCAAATCTCCCAGTTCTTTATATAAGTATACTAAATTTTGATAAGGGTTTAAGTATAGTTTATCATGTTTTATAGTTAACCTAAATAGTTTTATTGCATCTTTAAGGAATTCAGATTTTTTTGCTTTTGCAATCCATTTATCATTATCTTTTTCTAGTCTTACTAATGTTTTCTTTCCATAATCATAATTTACAACAGCCATATTATAGGTCCAATCTCTTGTTTCAAAAAGTTTGTTCGAGATGTTTCTTAGATTTCTTTTTACCTGACCTAATTTATTTTTCTGTCCTGTACATAAATACGCAATACTTAATTGAGCTCTAGAGAAATTAAGTCCCTGCTCTTTTATTTTCCCTCTCTTTAATTTCTTCTCAGCTATTTTTAATTCTTCAATTGCTCTTTCATAATTTTTGTTGCTTAGTGCATCTACACCATTATTGTAAGCTCCAACTCCCTCCTGAACTAAAGGCATTGATCTTTCTTTGATTTGTGAAACCTTATTAAATTGAAGATTATCATCATTTTTTACAATCTTTAGTTGAGTGACATCTGGTTTTACTCCTTCAATTGCAAAACTTTTTTTAGAAACTTTATTATTATTCGTTTTTCCATTTTTAGAATTTCTTTGCTCTTTCTTTATTAATCTAGCTTCAGCAGTTTCCATTCTGTCCCTTACTTTGTCTGCATTTCTTTTGTTATTTGTATTTCTGTAGATTGCTTCTAGAGTTATATAAGCCTGAAAATAATTAATATCTAATCTAATTGATTGACCTAAATTATCTATTGCAGAAGAATAATTTCCAATTAAATTATATGCAATAGATAAATTATATAACCAATCCTTTTCTTTTTCAATTTTGCTAGTAACCAAACTTAGATATCTGCTGGCAACAGCAAAATCTTTTTCTTTTCCTGAATTAGCATAACAAAGTGCCTGATTAATATTAATATAGTTGTAGTCATGTTCACTAATTTTCGACCTTTTATAACTCTTTCTTGCAAGCATAAATTGTTCAATAGCGCCAGTGTAGTTTCTAGATTTCATTAAATCAATACCTTTAGAGTATAACATGTTTGCTTCTTCTAATTTCTTTATTGAATTTTTTGACATTTCTTTTGTAGGGATTAATTTTTCTACCCCAGAAATTACCTCCCATTCAAATGCTTTTAAGTTTTCTGTTCTATTTGTATTATCAATAGAAGAGATAGTATATACAGAGTTTGTTATTAGAAATAACGAGATTACTAGAATTGTCTTGAGTTTAATTAGTTTTCTGAACATAGTTTTATAGTTTCAAATTTAATGTTGCCAAATTAAGTATTTATTTTTAACTTATTGCAGAATGATTCTATGGTTAATAATAGTCTTATTGTTAATAAGTTGAATTATATACATCCCCTTAGATAATTCACTTATGTTTATTTTTTCATGATTATCTGATAATTTATCACTAGATATTGTATAAATCAGCTCTCCAAATATATTTATAATGTTTAAATCATTATTTATATTTTCTTTAGTTTCAATAGTAATCCAGTCATTTGCTGGATTAGGATATACTGATAATATTCTATTATTATCTTCAATCGATTCAATTATGTAGGATACAGAGTTAGATATTCCAATACATGAATTCTGATCCATTACTTCAACAGAATATTCTCCTTCTGATGTAGGAGTGAAATTTTGAGAAGTTGCTCCTAAAATATTATCTCCATTTTCATCTATCCATTGATAGGATAAAAATCCTGATGTAGCTTCTAATACCATTCCGTTTGCGGAAATAATAACTATTACTGGATTTGGTTCTGTAATAATAATTGAATTTGTTGCTAAACAATTATTACTATCTTGAACAATTACATTTACAAGACCTGCACAAAGGTTATTAGGATCAAGTCCTCCCCAGTCTTCAGTATAAGTACCAATCCCAGTTCCTCCTGATGCAGATACTGTAGCTGACCCGTCACATTCTCCATAACAACTAGCAGAATCAGCGTCTAATTGAACCACTAATTCATCTGGTTCTGTAATTGTTGCAGAGGCAGAAATTGTACATCCATTTGCGTCTCTAACAATATATGTTGAAGTTCCTGAAGGTATCCCGTTAAAAATATTCAAACTTTGGAAGGTTTGACCATTGTCATTTGAATAATCAAATGGAGATAATCCTCCAGATTGAACGTCTATTTGTGCAGTTCCATCTGTTAGTCCAAAACAAGTAATATCTGTTGTTGTAGTTGTAATTAACATAGAGTCATTCTGAATAATTAGAATAGAGTCTGTAGCAGAACAGCCATTTGCATCAATTACATTTACATAATGCAGACCTGCAGAGAGAGATGTAGTTATAGAGCTAGATCCTATATCCCAAGTTGTAGTGTAAGGATATTGACCCCCATATGAATATGCGGTTGCTTGTGCTAAACCTCCGTAACATAATGCAGTATCTGCATTTGTAATTATTTGTAATTGAGATGGTTGTGTTATTGTGAAACTTGCAAAAACAGAATTACTTGAGTCCGATAATGTAAGTTCGTATGTTCCTGCACATAAACTATCTAAATCTTCATCTGTAGAATTAAATCCATTTGGACCAGACCATAAATATGTATAAACAGAATCGCCTCCATCAGCTGTTATCATTATTTGTCCATTGCATTCTTCAAAACAGATTAAATTAATAATTGTATCTAAATTGATTGTAAGAGATGATGGTTGGTCTACAAAAATGGAATCCGAAACCCAACAAGATGTAGAGTCACTAACTGTAATCCAATAAATTCCCGATGAAATCCCATTAATATCTTCAGAATTTGATATATATCCATTTGGACCAGACCAAGAATAAGAATAGTTGTTCATTCCACCAGATGCTGTAATATAAATCTCCCCATCATTTCCATCATAAAAACTTACTTCAATTATTGAATCAGTGTTAATTATAATCTCTGTTGGTTGAGTAACTAAACTATTATCTGAAATAGTACATCCATTTGTGTCTGTAACAATTATATTATAATTACCGCTGCAAACATTAGTTATACTGTCTAATGATGTGCCGTTATCCCATAAATAGGTATATGGAGCAACCCCACCAAAAATTTGAGTGTTTATGATCCCGTCACAAGAATTAAAACAACTATTATTAACAGAACTTAGACTTAATGTAAGGTTTGAAGGTTCGTTTAATATTAAAGATGCAGAATGAGTACATCCTAGAGAGTCAGTAATTGAAACCAAGTATGTTCCTGCATTTAAAGATGAAATATTTTCTGTACTCATTCCATTGTTCCAACTAAACGAATATGGTGGTGTTCCTCCAATTGTTGTTAAATCTATACTTCCATCAGAGTTTGAATTACAGGAAATATTATATCCGTTATAATTTGAAGTAATATAAGATGTAGATATGTCTGATGGTTCTGTAATTGTTATGGTATCATATAAGTTACATCCATTAAGGTCAGTTATTGAATATGGGTAAACTCCTTCAGGTACTATATTTCCAGTATAAAATAATCCTACATTTGGAATCGAATTTCCTCCCCATTCTAAGAAATAAGTTGGAATTCCACCAGAAATTGTAACAGTTGCAGACCCTGAACTATCTCCATTACAAAGCACATCAGTAGTAGAATAAATTGATGTGATTACTGAAGGTTCATTTAAAGTAATATTATCAAATAAAGAACAACCAATAGAATCTGTCATTGTTACAGAATAAGTCCCTGCAATAAGATTTGAAAGGTTCTGAGTAGAATCTCCATTACTCCATACAAAAGAAAGATTTCCTACTCCTCCTGCTGTTGTTGTTGTAATAGATCCGTTTGATCCTCCATAACATGAAATTTCAAATCCATTATATGTAGGAGAGATTAAAGAGATTGCTAATCCATTAGAAGGCTGGTTTACTGTAGTGTTATTTGTGGTTAAACAACCGTTTTCATCTGTAATTGTAACAGAATAATTCCCAGCTGAAAGATTACTTAGATCTTCAGTTGTATCATTATTATTCCATAAATAATAGTATGGAGATGTTCCTCCGTTTACACTTAAGTCTATAGTTCCATTTGAGATCAAACAAGATGTTAGATCAGTTGCAGAGATAGTAGAACTTAATTCATTTGGTTCAGTAATCGTTAATGAATTAATATATATGCAAGAGTTTCCATCAGTTACTGTATAATTATATGTGCCAGCAGATAGAGCATTAGGATTATTAGTTCCCCAATCTTCAATGTAAGTTGGAGTTCCTCCAGAAATTGAAATAGTCGCTGTACCATCAGAAAGTCCATAACAACTTACATTTGTTGTGGATTCCGTTACCGATATCAAAGGAGGTTCTGTAATTGTTATTGTATCAGTAACTGCACATCCATTTGCATCTGAAATACCAAAAGGATACATTCCTGCGGGTACTCCAACAGGAGTATTGAAAATATTAACACCTCCTAAAAGAGGGTATGTTAATGTATCCCAAGATAAAATATAATTAGTTGTACCTCCAGTAATAATTACAGATGCAGATCCATCTATGAATCCATTACAGCTTACATTAGTTTGAGTATAACTTGCTGATAATATTTGAGGTTCAGTAATAGTAACAGAATCAGAGAATGTACATCCATTTGTATCTGTGATAGTATAACTATAAGTTCCTTCTGAAAGAGAATCAGGATTGTTAGTCCCCCAATCTTCTGAGTATCCAGGAGTTCCACCTGAAATAGAAAGGGTAGCATTACCATCATTATCTCCATTACAACTGACATTTGTAATAGTAGAATTTGTAGAAATCACATTTGGTTCTGTAATTGTAATAGTATTAGTATATATACAAGAGTTTGAATCTATAACAGAATAACTGTAAGTTCCTGCAGATAAATTAGATGGATTGTTAGTCCCCCAATCTTCAGTATAATTAGGAGTACCCCCAGATATAGATAGGGTAGCAGTACCATCAGAGAATCCATTACAACTTGTGTTTGTTGTAGATTCTGTTACAACTATTGCAGATGTTTCTGTAATAATAAAGGTGTCTAATAAAATACAAGAATTTGCATCTGTAACTTGTAAGTAATAAGTTCCTGCTAATGCATTTATTAAATCTTCAGAATTACTTCCATTACTCCAAGAATATATATATGAACTTGTTCCTCCATCAATGGTGATATCAATTGAACCTGAGGCATCTCCATTACATAATACATCTGTAGTAATAGATGAGATACTTAATGTGTTTGGCTGAGTAATAGTAACAGAATCAGAGAAAACACATCCGTTTGTATCTATAATTGTATAGTTGTAAGTTCCGACTGAAAGTGCATTAGGGTTTATCCCTCCCCAATCTTGTGTATATCCTGGACTACCTCCATTAATATTTAAACTAGCAAATCCATCACTACCACCATTACAACTAACATTTGTAATGTTTTCTGTTGTAGAAATTATAGATGGCTCAACAATTGTAACTGTATCTGTTGCAATACAATTATTTGTATCAGTAACCTCACAATAATATATACCAGCAGAAAGATTTGTTATGGTACTAGTAGTATCTCCAGTATTCCATAAGAAGGTAGCAGGTGCTGAACCACTAATTACAATTGAGTAATCTTCAGTTGCTCCATACCATGGTGGATTGTATGTTGGAGCCCATGTTCCAACGTCACACGAACTAACAGGTCCAAAAGATGAATATTGAGACACTACTCTCATTCTAGTAGGTCCATAAGCAATGCTAGGAGTTAAAAATGTAATACTATAAGAAGCTGGAGATTGCCCTCCAAATGATCCAATTGTTTCTCCAACATCTGTAAAATCTCCATCTATATTCCAATCAATGAACACTTTTACTGAGTCTATCGAATATAGTCCTGGAGTACAAGTTCCTAAATCAACATCAACAGTGTAAGTGTTTCCTGGTGTAAGAGTTGTATATTGTAGTGTGTAATCTTCATAACTATCGCACTGACCAAGAGTATTATTAGATATAGAATCATTATCTCCAACTAATCTTACTCTATCTATAGAACTATAATCTGTTGCACCAGGATTAGAATTACAGTAAGTAAGAGTAGAGACATTTCCTCCACCTCCCATTGAAATCATAGCTTCAGCACTACCATTAGTCTGTCCAAAACAACTAACATCTGTACGGTTAAATAATACGGATAGAGTAGACGAACTATCGTACACAATTACATTTTCTGTAAATGTGTTACAAGAATTTGCATCTGTAGATGTTATTGAATAACTTCCTGGGCATAAATTGTTTTGAAAGTTTACAGAATCTCCGTTATTCCATGTATAAATATATGGAGTAGTACCGCCAGTAAGTGTCATTCCAAGAGATCCGTTACATATAGAAGTATCGCAAGATGTATTATTATTACTAGTAGTTGTATATGATAATAACGCGGGTTCGGAGATTGAAAAAGAAGCAGTAGCAGATGAATTAGGACATCCCATATCAATTAATTCTAAAACATATGTATTTGACGAAAGTCCTGTATGAGTAGCAGTAAGAGGTAAAGAAGGGTTCCATGTATATTGATAGGTTCCAGATCCTCCTGAAGCAGATCCGGTAAGTGTTCCATCAACTAATCCAAAACAACTAATATTAGTTCCTGTTAAAGACACTTGTAATGAGTCTGCAGAAGGGACTATTATCTCAACAGAATCAACACATCCCCATATGTCATCTGTAACCACACAACTATATGTGCCAGCTGCAACATTATTTATTGAAGATTGTGTACTTCCAGTACTCCAGTTATAAGAATACTGTCCGGAATTATTTGTAACTGACTGTATTGAAGCAGACCCATCCGTTCCACCAACACATGTTGTTGAGGTAGTTGAAGTACTATCTATACTAAATAAAGAGCAAGTTACTAAACTTAGTGTAACGTTATTAGAAGGAGCTAAAACACCTAATTTATTTCCTTGATTATCTACCTGAAATGTTTCCCAAGTAGCAGTATAATTTCCGTACTGTGCAGGATTTACAAATTTAACCCGTATTACAAGATCTTGTATTTGTCCAAATGTAATATCAGTACCTGTCGAATCATTTGCGGTAAAACTCCAATATCCATAAGCGTTACCTGATCCATCAATATTATAGTTAATTGATTGGTTATAACCTAAAGGATGTTGCCATTTTATAACTATGTCTCCTTGTTGAATAGGACCCGTTGAACAGTTAATAGAAAATTCAGGCCTGATTCTTACATCACATCCTGTATTTGTAATACGTAAAGTATCGTATGACCATTGATGATATGCGGTAATAGGGTTCGGAGAGAATTGTGTTAATTGTTGATTTATAGATTGGGTTCCAATACTTCCAATAACAGCAGTGTCTGATGTTGTGCATCCGGCATTATCTGTGATCTGAACAATATAAGTTCCTGCGATTACTCCGTTTATATTTTGCGTTGTATCTCCATTGTCCCAAGAAAAGTTATATGGCGCTGCTCCTCCACTTATTGTTAGGGAAGCGTTTCCATTCATTGTATTATTACATGAAGCGTCAGTTATTAATATAGACGAAATTAAATTACAGGAGTCTGGAGTTGTAAAGTTAGGTCCATTCGTCCAATTTCCTCCACCTCCACATTTTATTTTCCAATTATAAGTCGTGGAAGATAAAAGCCCTGTTAGATTATAAGTCTCACTTGAACCAGTATTAGGAATTGAAATTCCTGATTGCCAGCTTGAAGCACCATCAACTCTTATTCGTAAAGTGTAATTTGCACTACAGCCACCATTATCCCAAGTTAAATTTACATCTGTTGTGTTAATATTTGTAATATTTAAATTTACTGGTTGCTGCGACAATACAATAAATGCGCTGAATAAAAATAAGTTAAATAGTATAGTTTTTCTCATATCTTTTCGTGTTGTTTTTTGCTATAATATGCAAATATAATAAAATACTATAGAATCTTTACTAATATACTGATACAGAGATAATTTCTTTACTTAAATATTTTTATTATATTTGTCTTCTCCAAAAAAATCTAAAACATATGAATAAAAATTCTACTTATTTATTTCTAGTACTCTTTTCTTTTGTGTCTGTAGATTTAATGTCTCAGTCAATTAAAGTCTCTGAAGTAAGGTCAAAGAAACAATTAATTTCAGCTGTAAATGTTGCTCCAAATAAAAGTAAATTACAAAAAGCAGTACCTGTTACTATAATCAATAATAATATTGCTAAGGAAGAGATAATACAGAAGAAGCCATTAATAAAAAAGTCAGTAAAGCCATTAAAGGTTTTAAAGTATAATAATATCAAGGCAAAAAGGGATGAGGATTAGATTGTGTCTTATTGCTATAATTTCTCTTTTATATTCTGAGGTGTTTTCTCAGTGTAATTCTGATTCAGTTGAAATAACTATAAATATAACTACAGATAATTACCCTTCAGAGACTTCTTGGCAATTAGTAGATCAGAATGGAGGAGGTTTTTTTATTAATCCAGGAGATTTAACACAATCGAATACTACTTATATTTATACCTATTGTGTTCCCGACACAGATTGTTATACCTTTACTATATTGGACACATATGGAGATGGTTTGTGTGGTAGTTGTTGGGGAGGAACAGATGGAAATTATACAGTTAGTTATGATGGGGTTGTTGTTGCTAGTATGAGTACTGCTGACTTTGGGTCGTCAGAGATTACTTCTAATATTGGAAATTGTAGTGTTACCTCCAATTGTGCTTCAAATGAATCTGAGATTGTTATTAGTATTACCACTGATGATTATCCAACAGAGACCTATTGGCAATTAGTTGATCAAAATGGAACAGGTTTTGAAATCTTAGCAGGAGATTTAACTACTGCAAATTATACGTATACTTGGACTTTTTGCATCGATACGACAGATTGTTATGATTTTACAATTTTTGACACATACGGCGATGGTATTTGTTGTACTTGGGGTAATGGATCTTATTATGTTACTTTAGATGGCAATTCCATTGTTAATGGAGGATCTTTTTTATCTTCTGACACTACTTCTAATATTGGAACTTGTATATCGTCTACACCTTGTCCTGTTAATGAGGCTGAAATTGTAATTACTATTAATACAGACGACTATCCTACAGAAACATCTTGGTTTTTGATGGATCAACTTGGTGGAGGATGGACAAATATTCCTCTTACTACTTCTAATGCAAATTCCACTTTAACTTGGTCTTTATGTGTTCCAGATACTAATTGTTATACATTTACAATGTTAGATTCATACGGAGATGGTATTTGCTGTCAATGGGGGCTGGGCTCGTATAATGTAACTTATAATGGAGTTAATGTTGCAAATGGAGCAAGCTTTGCGTTTTCTCAGGAGCATTGTGGAATAGGTATTTGTAATCCAATGTGTCAAATCAGTATTCCAATTAATACTATCTCTGAGGGAGAATCATGCGGGTCAAATATTAATAATGGTTGTGATGATAATTTTAAGCTATCAAATTTTACCATTACAGGGGTTGAAGATCCATGGTCTTTTGGAGCAAGTATAACTTATG
>MDSW01149744.1_pt1 | contig 19817 bp, 14 predicted proteins | sample 811171 | NCBI WGS metagenome assembly MDSW01 (sample SAMN05326641, study PRJNA326480) | marine metagenome | isolation source: seawater | place: Atlantic Ocean: North West | collected 2012 | reverse complement strand
GTGGACGTAGCAAACGTTTCTGTTGGTACGTTGCCTCGATTTGAAGGCAAGGCTCGAAGAGTAATTGATAACCGAAAAAAGCTTTAACCAGTTACTTGAAAGGGCACTTCGATTGAGTGATTACCGACCTTTAGCCATCCGCCGTCGTAACGATGGTGGCATTGAAATTGATTGGAGTGACGGCATGAAATCGGAGTATACGCCACAATTCCTTCGTGATGCTTGTCCCTGCGCTACCTGTCGAGAAAAGCGAACAGTTCCGACAGATACGAACCCTCTTCAAGTCCTTCAGCCTGCAGACGTTGTTGAGATGGCAGTCAGTACCATGGAGCCTGTTGGGCAGTATGCGTACAAAGTTTTTTTTTCGGATGGGCACGACAGTGGTATCTATACCCTGGAGTATCTGCATGAATTGGGATGATCACGCATTGATAATTCCAACAACGGTGGCGTTGACCACGGCGGCGATCCGAATTGCATCGTGACAAGCCTCTTCACTCAGGTTGAGTTGAAGCAGGCTTGATTCGTGGCTTTTGAGGCACATTTCACATCCTGCGAGTGCGGCGCATCCGAGGCTCATGAGTTCAAAGTCAGCTTTTGTGGTTGTTGGCTGATTCATCCGATTCATCCGAAGACGTGCTGGTCTCGCTGAATAGCTCTCCTTGCCGATCATATGTCGAAAACGGTAATAGACTGTATTCATTGCCATTATTCCCCCAGCAGCTCTGGCGTCACTGATGATTGGTTCACTGCTATCTCCCAATGCGTTCTTGAGGTCTCTCTGTAAGGCCGAAACAAATTCTTCTGACCGAACAAAAAAACCACAGGCAAGCGCTATTCCAAGGGACTGCGATGGTTCAAGGTGTTCTCCCGTTAAAACGCTTGATAGATTAAGCCGTACATCTTTCAGTTCATCCGGCAGCGTTTCACTCAGTTTGTCGAGGGCAGGAGTTGGGATCGACATGGTGATTTTTCTCCTCGAGAGGCAAATGAAGTGGGTTTCCCGTGAATTGTAGCCATTTATTGAACGAATAGGGGTTTGGATGCTAGAGTCGTCGAAATTTGTTTTTTTACCTCGATAAAGACCCTGCCACATGCCCCGCCGCGATGACCTTCGCACTATTTTGTTGATCGGCTCTGGACCAATTGTCATTGGTCAAGCCTGTGAATTTGACTATTCAGGCACACAAGCCTGTAAGTCTCTGAGAGATGACGGGTACCGAGTAGTGCTGGTCAATTCAAATCCAGCGACCATCATGACTGACCCGGAGACTGCAGATCGAACATATATCGAACCGCTTACGTGGCAAGTACTGGAAAAGGTCATCGCTGAAGAAAAGCCAGATGCTGTCCTTCCGACATTGGGAGGTCAGACCGCACTGAACTTGGCCATGGAGCTTGAGCACCATGGTGTTCTTAAGAAGTATGGCGTCGAGATGATTGGCGCACGGGCTGAAGCAATTCAACGAGGAGAAGACCGAGAACAGTTCAAGTCGACGATGGAAAAAATCGGTCTGGATACCTGTCGTGGACGGCTTGTGAAGTCTCTTTCAGAGGCGAGGGAAATACTTTCTGAGATAGGTTTGCCAGCAGTTATTCGCCCGAGTTTTACACTGGGTGGATCTGGTTCAGGTGTTGCATACAACCGTGAAGAGTTTGATCAGAAGGTGCAGCGAGGTCTTGATCTTTCGCCAGTAAGTGAGGTCCTCGTTGAGGAGTCAATTCTTGGATGGAAAGAATATGAGATGGAGGTCATGCGAGATGCAGATGATAATGCGGTTGTCATTTGTTCTATCGAGAATTTTGACCCTTGTGGTGTTCACACAGGTGATTCAATCACTGTCGCCCCGGCGATGACTCTTACTGATCGTCAGTATCAACTCATGCGAGATGCGAGTTTTGCAGTTATTCGTGCAATAGGTGTTGAGACGGGAGGCTCGAATATCCAATTTGCGGTTCATCCTGATACGGGTCGCATGATTGTTATCGAGATGAATCCTCGAGTGAGTCGGTCGTCGGCGCTTGCCAGTAAGGCGACCGGTTTTCCGATCGCAAAAATAGCAGCCAAACTTGCCGTAGGGTGGCGACTCCACGAGTTGGCGAACGATATTACAAGGAAAACGAAGGCCTGCTTTGAACCCTCAATCGACTACGTTGTGGTAAAAGTGCCTCGTTTTGCATTCGAGAAATTCCCTGAAGCTGACAGCAGGCTGTCCACTCAAATGAAGAGTGTTAGGGAAACAATGGCAATAGGCCGGACTTTTAAGGAAGCATTTCAAAAAGCACTGCGAGGGCTTGAAGTAGGATCGTTTGGATTTGGTTGCGATGGAAAAGATCTTTGGGGTACGCCAACACAACCATCGATTGATGATATTCGTGCAAGAGTTGCCCGGCCTGATCCGGACAGAGTTTGGTTCTTACGGTATGCAATTTTAGCCGGTTTGGGTGTTGAAGAACTATATGCGCTGACGGGCATTGATCGATGGTTCTTGGATCAGCTGTTACAAATTGTTGAGTTAGAGCAACGCGTTCGAGATGCCGGGAGTCTAAAGGGCATTGATGACACAACGCTTCGCCAGGCGAAGCAGGCAGGGTTTTCAGATCGCCAGTTAGCGACTCTCTTGGGAGAGGTGGAACTCGACGTTCGAGAGAACAGGAAGTCGCGAGGGATTGTCGCTACGTTTAAGGCAGTCGATACCTGTGCTGCAGAGTTTGAGGCCGAAACTCCCTACTACTATTCAACGTGGGAGGATGAAGACGAGACGCCGCCAAAAACAGATGGCGTAAAGCGAGTCATGATACTCGGAGGTGGGCCTAACAGAATTGGGCAGGGGATTGAATTCGATTACTGTTGCTGCCATGCAAGTTTTGCACTGCGAGAATTAGGGGTTGAGAGTGTAATGGTGAACTCAAACCCCGAGACAGTCAGCACCGATTATGACACGAGTGACCTGTTGTTTTTTGAGCCTTTGACAAGTGAAGATGTACTGAATATCGCGGACCGTATTAACCCTGATGGAGTTATTGTTCAACTCGGTGGGCAGACTCCGCTTAACCTGGCAAGAGCACTTGCTGCCGCAGGTCTACCAATCATTGGAACAAGCGTCGACACGATCGAAGAAGCAGAGGATCGTGAAAAGTTTCGTGAGCTTCTGGACCGACTGAATCTGAAGCAGCCTGCAAGCGGAATTGCTCGTACTCTCGAGCAAGCACGCAAGGAGGTTTCGAGGATTGGTTTTCCTTCCTTGGTTCGCCCAAGCTTTGTGCTCGGTGGTCGTGCAATGGAAATTTGTTATGACCAATCTCAGTTCGAAAGATTTGTGGCAGAAGCATTTATAGTTGCTCAAGGGCAACCAGTGTTAATAGATCGTTTTCTTGAGGATGCGACAGAAGTCGATGTCGATTGCATCTGTGATGGTACGGATGTGATAGTGGCCGGAGTTATGGAGCACATAGAGGAAGCGGGGGTGCACTCGGGTGACTCGGCGTGTTGTATACCGCCGCACAATCTGAGTAAGCAGACCGTTTCGGAAATTAAGCAGGCTGCTGTGAGCTTAGCCAAGAGCCTCGGGGTCGTCGGTCTTATGAACGTTCAATTTGCGGTAAAGCGTGAGGGGAACGAGTATGCCTTATACGTCATTGAGGTGAATCCACGAGCAAGTAGAACAGTCCCCTTTGTTTCAAAAGCAACAGGCGTGCCGATTGCAAAAATCGCTGTAAAGGTCATGGCTGGAGAAACGCTCCCTGAACAAGGGGTCGTCACCGATCCTGTTCCTTCGCATGTTAGCGTGAAGGAAAGTGTGTTCCCGTTCGTCAAGTTTGCCGGCGTTGATATTGCCCTTGGGCCGGAGATGAGAAGTACTGGTGAGGTCATGGGTGTGAGCGATAACTTCAGCCTCGCCTTTGCGAAGGGCCAGCTTGCGGCAGGGACAGTTTTGCCAGAAACAGGAAAGATATTTTTGAGTGTAGCGAGTCAGTCGGCAAAAAGATCTATGGTGGACCTAGCTCGACGTCTTGTGAAGTTAGGCTTTGAATTGATTGCTACTTCCGGTACCGCTGAGGCACTATCGCAAGCTGGAGTTGAGGTTGAAGCAGTCAAGAAATTACAGGAGGGACACCCAAACCTCATAGATCATCTGATCGATGGTCGCGTTCAACTGATATTCAATACGCCTCGTGGTAAGGGTGCACGCACTGACGAAGGAAGAATCCGAGCGGCCAGTGTGCTCTACGGGGTTCCTTGCATAACGACACTTGCGGCCGCTGAAGCGTGCGTGCGGGCGATGGAGGCCCTGAAAAGTGAGCCAATGAAGGTTCAGGCAATGCAGGATAGGTTTATGGCAGGGACAGCATCGATTGATCGATGAGCGTTAACGAGAGTTCTGGCAGGCGTAATGGAATCTCTTTTCCCTGAAGTACCCCCAGCTCCACGACCATTGCTTCCTAGTGAGCCGGATGTGCCGGCAAGCCTGACAGCAAGAACACTTGATGGTCTCGAGTGGCTGCTGGCGAAAGAGTTATCAGAGCTTGGCGCTACAAATTTAAGAATTGGGCGTCGCACAATCGAATTCGCTGGAACAACAGAGACGCTGTATAGAGCGGTGCTGGAGTCTCGTGTAGCTATTCGGATTCTCGAGCCACTTGGGCGGTTCGCTGTGAGTTCACCAGAATCACTTTATAAATCGATATCGAGTGTAGATTGGGCGAAGCATCTTCGTCCGACTCAAACACTGAGAGTCGATGCACGAGTCCATGATTCATTTATAGATCATTCACTCTACGCCTCCCAGGTTGTTAAGGACGCAGTGGTAGATGGTGTACGAGCGGCACACGGTCGCCGGCCTAATGTGCAGTTGCATGGGGCAAGCCTTCGGCTGTCACTTCATCTTTCCGGAGAAACAGCAACTCTGTTTCGTGATGCAGCGGGTCAGTCTTTACACCAGCGTGGTTGGAGGAAAGGGAAAGTTGAGGCTCCTCTGTCAGAGGTTCTGGCTGCCGGTATTCTTGGTATTTCAGGCTGGCAACCGGGTGAACCCTTGATGGATCCACTGTGTGGTTCAGGAACGTTCATTATTGAGGCGGCAACCCAAGCGGCTGGTCTTGCACCGGGTCTGTTACGTGCAAGGAGTCGGAAGCAGGGTTTTTTTCGGTTCCATGATTTCGATAGAGAACTTGCTAGGAAAATTCTTTTCGATCTTGAGAATAGAGCCAAGTCACCTTTAGGTACGTTTCATGCAAGCGATCTTGATCCTGCTGTCGTTCTGATTGCAGAACAATCGGCTCAATTGGCCGGAGTAGCAGATGCCATCAGATTTTCATGCAATCACTTTGAAGCGGTGAGTCCAGAAGGTGGTCCCGGTTTGGTGCTCACCAATCCGCCGTATGGTGAGCGACTTACACAGCCAAGAGCAGGGGCAGTATTTCGAAGGATCGGTGACTGGTTGAAAAATGTGTGTCCAGGCTGGCGAGCTGGAGTGCTCGCGCCGGTTGGTCTTGCAAAATCAATTGGGCTAAAGCCATATCGCCGTGTAGTCCTTTCGAATGGTCCAATTGAGTGTCGGTTGATAGAGTTAGTTGTTCACGGAGAGAAAGGCTCGGGTGCGTTTGTTGGGAATCAAAAGTCAGTAGAATCGGATGTAGAGCGTTCCACGTCAACGAAAAAATTGTCACGCAGCGTAAGTGACCAGATAGGCGATTTTCGGAGACGGCTTGCTAAGCGATCTCGTCATCTTGGGCGATGGGCGAGGAAGCAAGGGATTGAGGCGTATCGTCTCTACGATCGGGATATTCCAGAAATCCCTCTAGTTATTGACAGGTATGGTGATTGGCTTCATGCGGCCGAATACGAGCGTCCTCATGAGCGAACAGCTGTCGAGCATGACGTGTGGCTCGATCGACTCATTGAGGCTGCAGCTGATCAGCTTGGCCTTGCACCAGACTGTGTGTTCTTTAAGGTGCGTCGTCGACAGCGAACTGGGGGGCAGTATGAAAAAGTAGATGACCGCTCTGTTACTTTCCCAGTCAATGAACACGGGTTGAAGTTTGAAGTCAACCTTTCTGATTATCTTGATACGGGACTTTTTCTCGATCATCGCCAAACTCGGGCGATGGTTCGCGGTGATGCGGCAGGTCGTTCTTTCCTGAATTTATTTGGTTATACAGGTAGTTTTTCTGTAGCGGCTGCTGCTGGTGGAGCAGAAGCAACCACAACTGTCGATCTCTCAAATACCTATCTCGAATGGGCGAGGAGGAATCTCATGGAAAATGGGTTTTTAGATAGGCGGCAACATACCCTTCTTCGAGATGACGCTCGTGAATTCCTCAAGCACCGTGCTCGCCGAGGCGAGCGTTCATTTGATCTTGTTGTTGTTGATCCACCAACATTTTCACGTTCGACGAGACAGCTACAGGACTGGGATGTTCAGCGGGACTATGCCGATCTACTCCAAGCGGTTGCCGACAATCTTAGTACGGGTGGTATTGTCTATTTTTCAACAAATTACCGTCGGTTCAAATTTGATGAAAAGCTCCTCGCTAATACGTACGATATACATGAGATTAGCCGGAAGACAGTGCCAGAAGATTTTCGGAATGCTCGGATACATCGTTCATGGAAGTTTGTGAAAAAGGCCTGAAAAGTTTTTGTTGACTACATGAAGAAGGCGAAATCATGAGAAGTATTTGGTTTTGTCAGCAAAAGTCACCATCGTTTAGGTTGCTATGGAACGTCGTAGTTTGCCTGATAATTGGACTAAATTCTTTCGGCTGTCAAAAAATAGAATCCAATCGAGTGTGTCTCGTTTCGAGCCTGCCGCGTACGGGTGTGTCTAGGCAGCTCAGTGATGAGGTTGTTCGAGGTATTCGGCTCGCAATTGATGAGGTGAAAGCAAAAGCCGGGCGGTTTACTTTGGAATATCGTGATCTTGATAACAGCTCAGCAGCATCTGGCCGGTGGACAAGTGAAGGAGAGGCAGCCAATGCTCGCATGGCGGTTCAGGATTCCGACGTAATGGCGTACATTGGTACCTTGAACTCAGGAGCAGCCCGAGTCTCAATGCCTATTCTTAACTATGCTGATTTGTTGATGGTATCTCCAGCGAATACGGCCGTTGGGTTGACCAAACCGGGTCTGGGGCTTCCTGGAGAGCCAAACGTTTACCGGCCGTCTGGCAGATTAAACTACATCCGAGTTGTACCTGCCGATGATCTTCAAGGTCCACTTGCCGCAGATTGGGCATTCGAGCGTGGGGTGCGTCGTGTTTTCGTCATTGATGATGCCGGTGTTTATGGGCGAGGTGTAGCGTCTTTATTTGCTGATCGATGTCGTGAGCAAGGAATGACGGTTCTCGACCACGTCTCGATTGATCCGCAGGCAGCGGAGTTCAAATCGTTTGTTGGGTCCGTTATGAGTGCTGATCCAGACCTTGTCTATTTTGGAGGTAGTGCTCGAACCAAAGGCGGGCAACTCGCACGTGATCTTGTGTCAGCTGAGAGCGAGGCGATTCTGCTGGTTTCTGATGGATGTCGTACCGAGGCTTTCCTTGAAGCGGCAGGCGCTGCTTCTCTTGAGGGTCGGTGTTTCGCCACATCTGCAGGGCTTTCACCGCAGCAAGCAGATTGCGACGAAAAATTATTATTTCTTCGGTATCGACAAAAATATGGAACATGTCCAAGCAATGCGGTAATTCACGGTTATGAGGCGGCAAGGCTCGTGATTCGAGCTATTGCAGACGTTGGCCAGAAAGATCGCCGAGCCATCGTAGAATCGGCTTTTGCGAGCCAGGTGGACGATGGTGTACTTGGGCAATGGGGTATTGATGCAAATGGGGATACAACACTTCAGGAGGTGTCTGTGAGTGTTGTTCGGGATGGCAAGTTTGTGCATGAGGAAGTCATGTCGACGTCTGCCATAGGCAAAAAGGACGGCAGCAGATAAGACTTAGGACAAAGATTTTTCCAGCGGATTACTTTGTCGGGACACATGCGTGGACGTAGCATCCTTTCTTGAGCAATGTGGTATCGGAATCACAAGTGGTGGATTTCTTGGGCTAATTGCTGTCGGATACACGTTGGTGTACGGGACCATAGGCCTCATCCACTTCGCTCATGGGGATGTAGTCATGCTCGGTGGCTGCCTGTCACTGGCGATCTTGTCATTCCTGGTGCCACTCCCGGTCGATCCGCTGACTGGTTGCCTCATAGTAGTTCTGGCTGCTATGTGCAGTGGACTGTTTTGTGGCTGCATGAATGTTTGCATTGATCAGTTTGTCTATCGTCCGCTGCGAAATGCCCCTCCTCTATCGCCTCTTGTTTCAACAATCGGTGTTTCGTTCGTACTTATGAATGTAGGGCTCGTTTGGATCGGTCCGACGGATCGTGCATTTCCTGAGATTTTTCGGGAATCTACGCGTTTGGTTGGTGGAGTGCCTGTTGCGATGGCTGATCTTCTGGTTCTTGTCATCATCGTGCCACCCGTTTTTTTCCTGTACGTTCTTCTTCGTCAAACCCGTTTTGGAAGGTCCTTGCGTTCCATTGCTGCAATCACCCGTGCAACAGCTCGTTCGGGGGAAGCAGGGAAACTTGTTATCGCTACTTTTTTTATAAGCGGATTTCTCGGTGGTGTTGCGAGTGTTGCTGCAGGTGTTCACGCAACGACAATTAACTATCAGATGGGGCATCAAATGGGGTTGTATGCGCTTACTGCAGCAGTTCTTGGCGGTATAGGGAGTGTTCCTGGGGCAATAGTAGGTGGGTTTATAGTTGGATTAATTCGTGCGATTTCAGTAGCTCTTCTTGGCCCTCGTTGGGCTATCGCATCGGTTTTTCTTGTACTCATTATTTTTCTTGCATTTCGCCCGCAAGGAATTTTTGGGAAATCAAAGACAAGAGGAGGGCAGCGATGAAAATTCAATGTGCCTCCTTGTCTCGTTTCATGAGCTGGTCCAAGAAAAATTGGGAAATACCAGTTTTTTTAATTCTAGCCTTCGCGCCATGGCTTCATCCAGCATTAGCCGGAGGGCTTGGCGGACAGATAACGTCAGTCTTAATAATTTGTATAGCGGCTCTTGGCCTCAACGTCATGGTTGGATTCACGGGATTACTTCACCTAGGAATTGCATCATTTTTTGGCTTGGGAGGTCTCTTTCTTGCGATCCTTACTGTCCCAATGAATCCCTTGGAGATCGGTTTTCTCCCAGCGGTTTTCGTCAGTGTTAGTGTGACCGCTGCAATAGGAACGCTGCTCGGCTCGCCAACGTTGCGTCTTCGAGGTGAATATCTTGCTATTGTTACGCTTGGTTTTGGTGAAGTTGTTCGTGTCTTATTCTTGAACCTAGAAAATGTAACAGGTGGGACACAGGGGCTTGGTCCTATTCCACCCCCGGGATCTGGAATATTCGTTTCGGGGATAGATCTTGGCAGAGAGTTTGTTGTTGATTCACGATGGTTCTACTACCTGTCGCTCATCGTGCTCTTTGTTGTGGTACTGCTTGTACGAATTCTCGAAAAGTCGGCACTCGGCCGTGCCTGGATTGCTGTTCGTGAGGAGCCACTCGCTGCTGCGACAATAGGTATTTCTGCAACAAAAGTTCGGCTTTCCGCCTTTACAATAGCAGCAGGGATAGCCGGACTCGCTGGCTGCCTGTCTGTCGCAAGTATCGGTACTACAGGAGACCCAAATGCGTTTGGTTTTAATCGGTCAGTCGCGATTCTGTGCGCGGTCATAATAGGTGGCCTAGGTAGTATTCCAGGAACACTTGTCGGAGTCACAATCTTGTTTGGTTTTGACATAGTGGTCATTCCGTGGGTTGATTCCTGGATGCAGCGTATTCAGGGGCAGTTGTTTGATGTTAGTCTCTTTACGCTTGGAAGTTGGCGATTGGCTCTTGTAGGTGTCGCATTGATCATTGTAATGCGATTTCGCCCCGTAGGACTCATTCCATCACGACGGTTCGCTGCTGAGTTTCAGGAGTCACAACAATGACTCATGGAGAGAATACGAAAGTGAGCGACGGCTCTGTCCTCCCAGCAGACATTCCGCTTCTGAGTATTGATCGGCTTACGGTTCAATCAGGTGGGATACCGCTCATCGATGAATTAGAACTCGATGTGTCGGCAGGTAGTAGTGTTGCCATTATAGATTCGGGAAGAGGGTCAAAAGTTGCTCTGCTTGATGCTATCAGTGGGCTAAGGCCGGCATTTTCTGGTTCGGTCCGATTGGATGGACGTCGATTGAAACAGGCGTTCTCGACGAAAACATTCTGGGGAGTACTGTTCACAGGCATTCTTGTTGGTTTGTTATGTGCGGCCGCTGCGGTAGATATCGATCGATTGTGGCTGGCTGTTGTTAAGCGAGGTCTTGTAGTTGACGAACCATTTACACCTGCAACGTTTGGTAGACGACTTCGTAGTTATTTCCGCGCGGAACTCGCTGTTGACCGGCTGGCCGGTAATTGGCGAATTGTTACTGCAGACGGACGTGAAGTTCTTGCAGTATGTCGCGATCTGTCTGAAGCCAGGGAATTACGGAATCAAATGCAAGCAGCAGTGACTGCTCGGCGAACTGGTCCGGGTGTTGTTCCCGACTTAACCGATTTAGTTGGCGATGCAAATGAGCCGCAACGCGAGCTTCTATTGGATGAAACGACTCTTGACCGGTTGGCAGCCGGGAAACGTCGCATTCGTTTTCGTGGTTGGTCTGCTTTTATTTGCGGTTTGTTTCTTGGAGTTGGAATGTCGCTGACAATCTGGCAGCGTGGGAGACGTTCGCCAGAGGTTGCTGCTCGGGCTGGAGTGGCCCGCACTTTTCGATCTCCTAGAAACTTTCCCGCGATGACAGTGTTTGAAAATATACTTGTTACGGTAGAGCAGGCCGCGTATCGAAAATCTTCAGCATGGTGGCCACATGTTAATAAAGCGGGCTGTATTGAGCGGACTGAAGAACTCATTCGGTCTGTGGGACTGATCGATCAATCATTCTCGTTTGCTTCAGATCTGACACGTTACGAGCAACGTTGTTTGGAAATTGCTCGCGGTCTGGCTATGAATCCTCGGGTTCTTCTCGTTGACGAACCAGCGGACGGCATGAACACTCAGCAGCAGCATGCGCTGGCAGACCTGCTGGAGGAAGTCTGTAAAGGAGCGTTGACGCTTGTTGTGACCTCGGCAGGAAGCGATCCGTTTGCGCTGATCTGTGATCGTACAGTGCATCTTTCACCGCGCTAGATGGGATCGATACCCACTCATGCTGATTCGCAGTCGCATTGTTTTATAAGTTCAAGAATTGCTGTGCCATGATCAGCCAATCGCTTTTCGCCAATCCCTTTGCATTGCAAGAGCGTTGCCAGTGTGTCTGGCTTTTCACGAGCGATTGAACGCAGTGCACGATCATCAAGAATTGTCCAGGCAGGCTTTCCTCGTCCGTCGGCTATTTTTCTGCGCCATTGTCTAAGGTGGTCAAAGAGTTGCCGGTCAACTCCATTCCAGTCATCGGATTCTTTTCGGGATCGTACTGCTTTCTTTAATCGTGGCTCAAGAAGCGTAACGGTTCGTTGGCTCCGAAGAATTTCCCAAGATTTTTGGTTTAGCATGACAACTGGTCGATCGCTTTGGCTTCTCGAAAGATATTCTTGGTCGAGAAGTTGATGGACGAGATTCTCACACATTCGCTGGTCGAAGCTTTTTAGTAGTCCATATGTTGATAAGTGGTGATGTCCGTTTCGTTGTACCGCTTCTGTTTTTGCGCCACGAAGCACCTCGCAAAGGTGACGGACGCCAAACCGTTCTTCAATCCGGGCGACACACGAGATGATTTTCTGAGCAACCGTGGTGCTGTCAGCAAGGTTCGTTGTCTCCCCAAGGCAAATGTCGCAGTTTTTACAATTGGAGAGTTTGTACGATTGTCCAAAATGTTCTGATAAAAAAGCATGCCGGCAGCGTGCTGCTTGGGCATACTGCCGCATGCGTTGGAGATGCAGTATCTGCGAGCCGATGAGTATCTGTGATTCATCTTCAGTCAGTTCAGAAGATTCCGCCCCCCGTCGAATCAATGCCTCCCAGCTGAAAACATCGGCTGGTGAATAAAGCAGGACGCATTCTGCAGCGAGCCCGTCACGTCCGGCTCGTCCTGTTTCTTGCTGGTAGGCTTCGAGGCTCTTTGGAAGTCCGGTGTGTAGGACAAGTCTCACATTTGATCGATCTATACCCATACCAAATGCAACAGTGGCGACAACAACATCAAGGGTTTCGTTTGCAAAAGCTTCTTGTGTTTTGTGTCGTTTCTTAGCATCGAGTCCAGCATGGTATGGATGTGCTAAAAGCCCGGCTGCTGTAAGGTGTTTCGCTAGCCTTTCTGTCTCGCGTCGTGAGATACAGTAAATAATCGAAGCTTCTTTGGGATGGCGTCCAAGGATTTCGAGTATCTGAGCTGTTCTATCAGTACGTTGGATGACACGGTAGGTGAGGTTTGGTCGATCGAACGTGCCAACGAGAATTTCTGGGTTTTTGAGATGTAGTTGTTCGGCAATATCTTTTCTAACTTGAGGTGTTGCAGTGGCGGTGTAGGCATGGAAACTCGTCTGAGGAAAGCGATCTCTCAACGCCGAGAGTTGACGGTACTCGGGACGGAAGTCATGGCCCCACTGGCTGATGCAGTGCGCTTCATCTATAGCAAATCGCTGAATTGATAAGTGCGAAAGTGTTTCAACAAGATTCGAATTGAAAAGTCTTTCGGGGGCTACGAAAAGCAAACGAAGATTCCCATTGCGAAGGTTTTGGTACGTTCTTCTTCGGTCGTTGTGAGAGAGGCCGCTGTGAATTGCTGCCGCCGGATAGCCGATAGATTCAAGTGAGTCCACTTGGTCCTTCATAAGTGATACTAACGGCGAGACAACAATATCGGTTGTTTGGCTCAGCAAAGGTGGCAGCTGGTAGCAGAGGCTTTTTCCGCCACCCGTTGGGAGCACAACAACGGAGTCCCTGCCATGAATGGCAGCAGAGATTGCTTCAATTTGCAATGGCCGAAATGTGTCGAATCCCCACCAACGAAGAAGTGTTTGCTGGATTTTTGAATCGGTTAGTTCCTTTCCGCCAACTGGATGAGAGGGAGGCATTTGTGCGTTTACCTTCCTGGGCATGGGTACCGTACTTCCTTTTTGGAATGAATCTTCTTTGTCAGCAGAATAGCATTTGGCTGCAAAAGGAGTTGTATGAGGAAAGGAGGGTAGGAAGGGAATTCTCAAGAGGGGTACAAAAGGCGGGTCGTAAGGGAAATCTGTCTTGATTGGTGCACGAGTCGTTGCGAAAGTCTGTATCACCAAATGATCAACTTTCTCCGTTCTTTCTGTTCGCGTTCTGGCTCATTGCCGCCTTGGCAGTGGTGTCTTGGTTATCTTTTTATTTTGCTCGGGATTCAGTTTTCTGCTGAATCATCTGCAAATGAAAGAGATTCGATAGTTGCTGGTTCTTCTCCGGGGGTGTCTGTTCCTGATTCATTACCCGTTGCATCGGATGGAATGTTTTTGACTGCAGAAGATGGTCATGCGATATGGGAGAAAACAATCAAGACAGTTGCCACTGACTGGCCTGTAATAAAAACAATTCCACCAGACTTTGATTCAATACCTCCCCGGGCTGGCAGGATCGTGTCAGCATGGATAGAACGGCCGCCGCCAGAAAGAAGGCAGGGTGATCCGGTTGATGGATTGAGTACTTCTTGGCCGCACTGGCCTCAGCAGCGTCAGCGAGTGGTTGTTCAGGTGCTTCCTGCTGTCAATGGTGCTTGGGTCGATGCGGTAGTGGAGACACAACCATTAGCATCGAGTGATGCCAGCCTAATGCCAGACCGAGTTGTACTCACTGGCGGTTGGGAGACCGACTTGCGGGGACAGCAGTCAGTTGATGCAACCACTGATCTCGCGCAAAGAATGGGTCTCGAAAGCGAGCCTGTTTATTCTCTACCAATACCACCAGAAATTATTTCTTCGCAGAGAGTTCAAAAACAACCATGGGTAGGAAGTAAGTTTCCACGGCTTTCTCGCGCAGGTCATAAGATTTTCCAAGATTACCGAAATTTTTACTCCTGTGAAAATCTCACGTGCGTCACCGCTGCTTTTGGTGCGGGCGCACTGATGGCAAATACCGGCTTTGATACAACTATGCAAAACGCTTGGCAGACAGGAATAAGAGGGTCGCAAACCGGTGATTTTTTCTCGTCAACGAAAGATATCGGTGATGGGATTTACTTGCTGCCGGCTGCCGGGATAGCCGCAGCGGCAGGTGTTGCACTCGAAGGGATGCCGGTTGGAGATGCTTTGGGGGGGTGGGGTTCTCGAAGCCTACGAATATTTTTGGTTGGAGGGCCGCCTGTCTACGTTCTTCAGCTGGCAACAGGTGCTTCTCGCCCAAGTAATAATGGTTCGGCTAATACAGAATCACCTTCAGGAAGCGACTGGAAGTTTTTTCAAGACAATAATGGGGTAAGCGGCCACTCATTTATGGGGGCGATTCCATTTCTTGCGGCGGCTGATATGGTCGAGCACCCACTTGCTAAAGGAACACTTTACGTATGTTCTACATTTGTTGGTTTTTCAAGAATAAATGACGATGCGCATTACTCTTCTCAGGCTTTTCTTGGTTGGTACCTTGCATGGGCCGGTTCGTTAGCAGTCAGCCGGACAGAGCATCATTTCGCAGGCTTTCAAGTACGAGTTGTACCAGTTCCAGTCGGTAATCAAGGCGGGCTGGGGCTGGAAGCGAGTTGGTAGAAATTGCTTTGCCCAGAGTGATACCAATGGCATGCAATGTGTCGTAACGCGACGTATGCACTTTTTGGCTACAGTGCTACTGAATTACGTGCTGTTTGCTTTTCGAGCCAGGCTAGGCGTGCCGGCGAAGCCTGTTGATTGCTGAGACGACAAATTCATGGCAAACATTGTCAACAGTTTCGACTTGACCGATTGTACTTGGGAGAATAAATCGTAGTTTGCCGCCAATATTTTTTTTGTCTCGGGACATAACCCCCAAAAGATCGTCATCCTCTATGCCGTTTAGTGTCGTTGTTGAAACAGGTAGCCCAAGTGTTTCAAGAAGTTTTTGTTGTCGATCAACAACGAGTTGATCAATACGGTTCATTGAGCAGGCGAGGTTTGCTGCTGCCATCATCCCAAGAGAAACGGCCTCGCCGTGGAGAAGTGTGCCGTAGCCAGTCGCTGTTTCGAATGCATGAGCGAATGTATGACCGTAGTTTAAGCAGGCTCGCAGTCCAGTGATTTCACGTTCATCCCTCTCGACAACAAAGGTCTTGAGTTCTGCAGAGCAACGCACAATATGGGCTACGGATCGTTTTTCTCGATCTCTAACCCGAAGAGCATTCTCTTCGAGCCAACGAAAAAAATCAGCATCTAAAATCATTCCATATTTTACGACTTCAGCGAGCCCGCTGACATATTCACGATCAGGAAGAGTTGTAAGCGTACTTATGTCGGCCACGACTCCTCGAGGTTGCCAAAAAGATCCAACAAGATTTTTACACGCTGGAAGATTTACCCCTGTTTTCCCACCGATAGCGCTGTCAACCTGGGCAACTAATGTCGTTGGTATCTGCCAGAAATGTAAGCCTCGTGAAAATGTTGCAGCGACAAACCCCGTAAGGTCACCCACAACACCACCGCCGATTGCGAGTATTGCTGTTTTGCGATCGATCTTGAGGCGAGCGAATTCATTCCATAATCGCTCAGATTCAGCAAGAGATTTGGATGCTTCGCCGGATGGAATCGAGAGGTGGTCGATCGCTATCGACGCGTCTTGCAGGACTTCTGTCACCGTCTTTCCGTGTGTCGCACTCACGGCTTGATCAGAAACAACGACCGCTCTTTGCACGCCGTCATTCGCAAGTAAAACCCCAATGTCTTGAAGTATCGTGTCACCAACATGAATTGTGTACGAACGAGTTGCTGGTTGTGTCGTTGCAACGCTTTCATCCAGCCGCACATTGATTTCGTGTCGTTCCACGTTATGCCGCCGCCACTCGTTCAAGATCGTCGGGAGTCACTGTAATAATGCGAGCGAATCCGGAATGTTGACGCACGTATTCAAGATCGAATGCTTCTTCTGGAGTAGCATGAAGCAGTGCCTCAATGCGGCTCCGGTCGTTCTCCGACCAATCTTCGTACTCATCAGGCCAAACGGTGTGCTTTTCGACGACGAGTGCATCCCTGTATGGATCAAACTGATTAGGCATCGGTGCTTTCTCTGACAATTATGTTGTATCGTTTCATTCGTACAAATTTCCTGATGAGTATATATTGAGAAAGTGAGTGGCTCGACTATTCTTTGTTTTTCAGCAGTTTTTTCATAAAAAGGCAGCGTTGTGGTCCGAAGCACACCCGGTTCCATGCTCGTTATCGGTCTTCTAATTCTTGGTCTCCTGGCGGCTGGAGTCGGTATCTGGTTTCAGTGGCAGCAGACCCGTCGATGTCTTGCTTTTTATGGGACAAGGGCTACAGAGCAGATTTCCAAATCACCTTTTGTTGAATTGTGGCAGCTGAAGCCGCTCTCTGGTGGTCGGCATACCGGGCGTTTAGAAGCAATTCGGGTCGAAGACATTACCGAAGCAAAAGGACTGGTTCATCTCCGGAGGGGCCTTGTTGAAGATGCAAATTTTCACTGGGTAGGGAAAGGCGATACGGCGCACGTACCGTTGCCGGATGCTGCGTGGGATCTTGCTCTGGTTTTTTCTGATACCAAACAAAAACCTGGCGTCGAACAAACCGTAGTTGTTATCGATTTCGTGGGGAATTCTCAAGGAGCGAACTTGACGGTAGCTGGGAGGCCTGGGCGGGTTGCTTTGGGGAAAATGGCAGAAGGTCTGGAAACATGGGTTGAAAGTACAGCAAATTGGGACGATTCGAACTGATTTGTGGGTTGGCTTGCGGGCAACACGGCGAAAAGACGTCTTTTATTGAACATATTGCCGGAGTTATCGTCTCTGAAAGAGGCAGGTGATGCGGTAACCGACATTTGAGTTTTTTCAGCACCGTTTCCGAGAGGCTGGTGACATGCGTTCGATTGCGATAGCGAATCAAAAGGGAGGTGTTGGCAAAACAACGACTTCGGTGAATCTTGCCGTCGCACTGTCTCGATTACGGAAAAAGGTTTGTCTCATCGACCTTGATCCTCAGGCCCATGCAACGCTTCATGTCGGTGTCTCACCGACATCGACTCCATGTACGGCTTACGATGTTCTCGTTAACGAGCAGCCATTAGCAGATGCTATTGTTCGGGCCCAAGAAAACCTTTGGGTGGTGCCTTCACACCTCGATCTTTCGGTGGCAGAAATGGCTCTGGCGGGTCGTTCTGGTCGGGAGTCAATCCTGCGTGAAAGGCTAAAAATTGCTACTGATAGTAGTGGTTCCCACCAGCTTGCAAACACTCAAAATGACAAGCAGCAGTTAGAATTTGACTACATTATTATCGATTGCCCTCCATCGTTGGGTTTGCTTTCATTAAATGCGATGGCAGCGGTTGATGAGGTTTTACTTCCTTTGCAACCACATTTCCTTGCCCTGCACGGGCTGAGTAAATTACTTGAGACGATTGAACTCTCAGCGGAACACATCAATCCCCGTTTGCGGTTACTCGGAGTGGCACTCTGCCTGTACGAGGCGGGTACGCGGCTCGCGGCCGAGGTTGGACGAGATGTCGAATCTTTTTTTGCAGAGGTGGGTCAAGGGCACCCAGCGTGGAAAGACGCCAGGGTGTTTCAGACGAAAATTCGACGAAATATCAGATTGGCTGAGGCACCAAGTTTCGGCCAGTCGATTTTCGAATATGCAAATGATTCCAATGGGGCGTCTGATTATCACAACCTGGCCGCTGAAGTGGATGCTGCTGTACTGCCGAAGTTGCAGCCCGGAGAGCCATACGAAATAAATAAAATGGCAGCCTAGGCAGAATCCTTAAGTAGAAATATGGTGTGGTTCGGGCTGATCTTGTTCGTGGGCGATATATTTCCAGCCAATTGTTAAGGAGTGCAAACAGATTATGAGCCGAATGATAGGTTTGAGGGCTCATTGACAACAAAAGTTCATAATGTGGTCATGAAATACAAGGTTTTGCAAAAATAAGAAGAAGTGTTTGTAGGAGTTCCAACTGGTTTATTTACTCTCTGACAAACAATAACAGTGACTTTTTAATCAGTTTAGTCTTTCGGAATGATGCCTGGAGCATGTTATGTGTGGGATAAAGCAACTCGTGCGTCTGTGTGCAACCGCATTTATTGGCTGTGCAGGTTTGGCATTCATCCTTGCGGATGACCGCCCGAGTACAAAAAGTCTGACTGTGATCCCGCCAGATCAATCTGTTGATGACGTTGCGCAAAAAGCCAATCTTCATGAGTTAGCGCAGGGACGAGGCGGAGCATGGGATCCTTCCCACGCGCCCACTCATGAGACGTTAATTGGTTTAGCGAGTGACCGACAGTTTCTGCGAGATGTCTGGTGTCTTGAGTTTTCGTACCGGCCACCACGGACAATAGAAGTAGAGGTGCCTGGGGAAAATCTAGAAATACAGAAAGAGCGAGTCTGGTACCTCCTGTACCGAGTTCGGAACGTAGCTGTTGATGAAAATGCGGAAGTGACTCCCAGTTCAAAGGGGTCTACGCGTCGAGTTGTATTTGAAAAAGACGAGGAGGGTAACGATGACCTTACGAAGCCCACGACCAAGTTTGTTAATCAATCGATTCACTTCGAACCGCACTTTGTTTTTGAGACTCATGAGGCATTAAGTCGGGACGAAGGGCTTTTAGAGCATCAGGATCATCTCGATCGGCTCGTTTCAACAGCAGTTGCGCCAATAAGCCGCCGGGAAAAAATTCCACTCAATATGTTGCACGACAGTGTTTCGATTTCAGAGCGTCCTATCCAGCCTGGCGAAGAGCGGTGGGGTGTAGCCATATGGCAGGAAATTGACCCACGAATCGATTTTTTTACAGTATTTATTTATGGGCTTACGAACTCTATTCGGTGGCGACATGACGCAGAATTTGAGACAGATCTTGAGCATGCTCCGGAGTATGAACGTCGTGAGTTAGAATGCCTGCGTCTTGATTTTTATCATCCAGGAGATGCAGACCATGATGATTTCGAGGAAGTACGAGTTGTTCATTCGGGGCTATTTGAAAAATTAACGCTTGGTTCACGACTTCTTGAGGCTACCAGTCGAGCGGCTCTTACACAGGCCGAATACGTCGAAGGTGTGCGTGACCTTGGAGTACGTTGGCAAGATTTCCTAGAGCCAGAGAAAGAAAACTGGGAGGGAGGTGCTGGCTTAGTGCCAGTTGAAATGTTCGCCCGAACGTTAGCAAAAGTTGACAGTGTGGCGGAACGCGAGAGTCTGGTGGAGGCCTTTCTTGGAGAGCAGGCTGTCGGCTGGATGGAAGAATTGCTGGAGGCAGTAGCGGGGCCGGTATCACCGAAACAAGATAGACAGAGGCGAGAGTCTCTTGGGAAAATCAATCTGACTCCGGAGCAGGTGCTAGCCGATCCATTAACCTCATTTGCTCGAATTGTGAATGAGCTTGAAAAAGCACCGGATATGAACATTCGACGTCAGGAGGCAGCAGGATTTTTCGGAGAAGCCTCGGCTGTCCTTGATCAAATTTCTCATGAGGTAGCAATTGCTCGCACTGCTGCGTTGTTGCATCTCATGCAGGTGGATGGCGAGAAGCTTCAGCAGGCAGGAAGTCGACGGGCACTTGACGTTGTGTTGCCAAAGCTTCTTACGGTGGCAAACCCGGCTGAAGATGACACGGGACGGGTCGG
>MDSW01158316.1_pt1 | contig 19820 bp, 10 predicted proteins | sample 811171 | NCBI WGS metagenome assembly MDSW01 (sample SAMN05326641, study PRJNA326480) | marine metagenome | isolation source: seawater | place: Atlantic Ocean: North West | collected 2012 | reverse complement strand
TCATCATCAGGGTCTTCTTCACCATCCATTATGCCATCTAAATCACTGTCAGGCATTGATGGGTCCATAACACCACGTGCACCATAAGCATCGATTGTGCCGTTGTCAACCAGTCCATTTTCTAGGGCAAGTCCGGAATAGTAAACTTCCCAGCCATCAGGGAGGCCATCGGAATCAGTATCGTCATCAACAGGGTTTGTATTCCACTTATCAGGTGCTTCAGCACCGTTTGCCAGTGAATCATTGTCAACATCAAATGTATCGTCCTTGAGAGAATCAAGTGATGGGTCTAAAGCCCAACGTCCATTACAACTACAGAACTCATTCAATGGCACTACAAATCCAGTCAGGTTCATTTCTGATACACTGAATTTCTTTTCTATGATGAAACCACCAAGGTTATTTTGCCATACATAGCCACCTGCCTCCATACTGCAATCGTTGTTTTGCGAAGAGATACAGCCCGGCCGTTGCCAAGAGGATGTGGCAACCCACAAACTGTGCGAGTTGGTATTATCTTCAGTAGATTTCACCTGCATTTCCCAACCATCAAGCATACCATCTGAATCAGTATCGTTGAGAAGAGGGTTGGTTGGGTTTTGGAACGGTCGAGGAACAAACAGAACTTCGTTACCATCGAGTAAACTGTCATTGTCAGTATCTGAATTATTTGCGTGAGTTAGGAAATTGTCTTTTCCAGCAATGACTTCTTCACCATCCTCAAGCCCATCATTATCTGTATCGAACATACATGGGCTGGTAAAATATGCGACTCCTTCCCAAGAATATCCAGTTAAAGCCTCAATTTGGTCGAGTTCACCATCACCATCGGTATCGGGATTCGATGCATTTGAACCACTCGCACAAACCGTAGCAAATTCGTCATAGTCTGAAAGGCCGTCTTCATCGGTATCAAACAATCCAGGGTCGGATGTAACCCATGTTTTGATAACACCGTTGTTGACAACTAAGATTTCCCAACCCATGACTTCAATACCGTCTAAAAGGCCGTCTCCATCTGTATCTGGATTGAGAGGGTCGGTCGAACGACCATCGGTGATACCATCTCCATCTCGGTCTCGAGCATTGTATTCCATGAGGTTCGTGAATTGTTCCTCCGGTTCTACAATTTCCATCCATTGGAATAATCTCGAATCGACAGCCTGTCCCAGACTGACATCAATTTGATAGACATAGCCGGAAACTGGTGCAAGCATTGCTATTGTTTGCTTTTGACCACCAGCTAATGTGATTTGTCCACGAGCGACGGTTGAGTTGGCTTCAACCCATTGGTCTTTCAATACATCAATTCCGATGACTATCGTTGTTGATTCAAGTGTGGTGTAAAAGACACCACCATCTCCATCAACATCCCAGCCATCATGGTCGGGGTCAAGATTGCCATTTGCACCATCACGAGGATGAAGGCCATTGGTAGATTCCCAACCGTCTGGCATTCCGTCAAGATCGGTATCGAGACGCCAAGGTGATGTGAAGTTTGTTGGTCCAAACAGATTTGCTACTTGATATTCTTCAAAATTATTCAACCCGTCTTCATCCCAATCGCCATAGCCATCAGAGGCATTCGCAGGATTCAAAACTTGAGAAGCATCACCTTGAGGTTGGTCGTCTACATTGGAATAACAAAATTCGAAACCATCAGGCATTCCATCGCCATCTGTGTCCCAATCCGATGGACCATTGAGGAATCCGTCTCCATCCATATCCATCAAGAACCATGATGTCTCAGCACCAGCAAATGGCGAACTGCGAACTATTGGGTCGAGAAGAGGAACATTACAGTTTTCACCCACTCCAGTGAGGAGTGTTGCGGTGAGGTTTCCAATCTCGACAATATCATCAAGCAAATCCATATCGGAATCCCGAGCAGTTGGATTGGTGCCATACAGTTCTTCTTGGAAATTGGGAAGGCCATCTTCATCTGTATCGAGAATCATGTCGCATGAATGGGAGCCCATTGGATTCGCAAGTTCATCCCACGATGGCAACGAATCATCAGAATCATAGAATGTAGAGAGAGTATCTTCCATTGCTTGGTCAAGGAGAAGACAATCCCAGTTTCCGTTGAGTGGATTGAATAACGTTACATCTCCACCTGGTGTTTGAACTGTTTGAGTGTACATTGACTCCCAGCGGTCATTGAGGCCATCGTTGTCGGAGTCCGATCGTTGTGGGTCAGTACCAAGCTCCTGTTCTGCTTGGTTCGTAAGTCCATCATTATCGGGGTCGCCGTTTGGCCCCTGCTCAGGGTCTGGCCACGAATCTGTTTCATTTTCTATATTCGCATCATCGGTTTCTTCAACTTGTGATGGGTCTTGCATTAGGTCTTCAGATTCTCCATTGTCAAGTGGATTCAATCCATGGTCAACTTCCCAACCATCACTCATACCGTCAAAATCTGTGTCAGCGAGTTTTGGGTCTGTCCCGTATTGAGTCGACTCAAGTAAATCAGATAAGCCGTCGCCATCGGTATCGATGGCATCGCTGAGCGAGGTTCCCGAACCAATCAAGTCATCTTCAGCTGCACTATCGAATCCGCCAATTGATTCACTTGTTTGGAATACACCGGAAAAACCAACAAAAAGAGAGCCGAAAATCAATGTAGAGATGATTGCAGCATAGGCCATTTGATTGTGACTTAGAGACATTTTGAACACCGTGCACATCTGTGCAGAATCTCCGACTTAGTGTTTCGGTTATAGTCCTTAACTCTCAATGTTTGATGGGACGATGTGAAACAATGCATTCAAACGCCGAATAAATCAATCTGAATACGACAAAAAAGAGGTGATTTGAACAAGCCAATTCTCATTCTTTTGCTGAATTTTTACTAGAGGCTTCCTTCCAAATCCACGTTGCCAAAAAGAGGCGAGAAAGCCCACTGTAAATGGGAGATTAGGAGATGGGGGAAGTTCAAATTCCACACCACCTTGGCCATCGAGTGCTGCGAGAGCAATGAATGTTCCAAAACCGAATGGCTTTAGATATGCATTCGCCAATTGCTGCCAACTCTCTAGGTCTTGAATGTATATTGGACGCTCACTTTGAGATATGACTTCATCGACTGCTAATGAAGTGAGTATAAGCGGCACCCAAGATGAGAACTCAGCACCTGTGGGAAGTTCCCAAGTCGCCAAAATATCAGGGCGAAGAATAATACCTTGCATTCGCACATAATCAAAGAGTCGTTGAAAAAGACCAGATGGCAAAAAGCATGTTCTTTCTCCAGAATGTGTCCATCCCTCTTCCACCTTCTGGAAATCAAGTTGGACTGTTCCGATTTCTATGAATTCGGCATGGTTTGTGTTTGAATCCCAAGTGAAAATGGGGGGATGAGGTGCTTGAGAGAGAGAGCGCTCGTCTTTATCTAATTCCAGTTTGATTTGAACGTGTGATAATTGGTGCCACTGGACTTTTTGCCGCTCTTCGTTCAAACCCTCAACTGCAGCAAGAGCAAAACCACTGCACATAGGGGCGAGAAGATGAGAAAAAATAGAATTCGATTGAGGTTCATATCGGCCCCATCCTAACTGTGTCCAACGTTCTGAAAGAGAGGTTTGGAGGCGCTTTTTCTTCATCCACCAACCTTTCTTGAAAAACGAAGTTTGTTCAAAAAGATATTCTTCTTGATCTGCAGCAGCATTCATCAATTTCCGCCCCAAAGGGGCACCAGCGATTGTTTCAAATGCATGCCACCAACGTTGAAAATCAACGATTTTCCAGATGAGCCACGGGTTGCCTTTCGAATCGCGGATTGACCCATCTTTGGCACACGAAAATTCAGACTGAATCGATGTGAATACTTTCATGGATGACGGATCAGAAACCTCTCCAGCATCCATTCTTTCGCCTCAGAAGGGATAACCATTTACGTTTTCTTCATTAAAGCAATACCGAATAGTTTGGAAATCGGACTTGAGATGCGCTACATCTTTCTTAACCGCTTTAGGGTCTTCAGAATGGAGTAATACACGTGCATACAAGCCGGCTACTTCTTGCATTTCGAGTGTCCCCATTCCAACACGAGTCAATTCTTGAACACCAAGGCGTAACCCCGAAGGAGTCAATGCTTTGGTATCTCCAGGTAACATATTCATGTTGGTAATGATTCCAGATTCTTCAAGTAAAAGTGCAGCCTTTGCTCCTGCTCCCGAATCCGTTTCTCCATGCCGGGTTAAAACTTGATGCGAGGCCGTATATCCACGAGATTCTGCAAGAACATCAAAACCTTCTGCAGCCAATGCCGCTGCAAAGGCTTGAGCATTATTGATGATATCATGAGCATAGGCTGTTCCATATTCTTCAAATTCTGCCAAAGCGACAACTTTTCCAGCAACATGATGCAAATGGTAGGATGAACAGACCCCTGGGAAAATCGCTGTGTTTAATTTTCGCTGAAAAGAGGGGTCTTCACTTGACGACAAGAGGAATCCTCCTTGAGGCCCCGGGAATGTTTTATGAGATGAACCGGTAACAATATCTGCTCCTTCACGAAGTGGGTCTTGGAAGCAACCACCTGCGATTAAACCGAGAACATGAGCTCCATCATACATGACCGAAGCACCTACTTCATGGGCTGCATCAGCAATTTCACGTAGAGGAGTTGGGAACAAAAATACCGATTGCCCAACCAGGGCGACTTTGGGCTTTAGAGAACGGATGAGGGAACATGCACCATCCACATCCGGCTCCATACGCTCTTCGTCCCAAGGATAGGTCGACAAATCAAGGTCCCGGAGCCCCACTGCACCCATGCGGGCATGAGAAATATGCCCCCCATCAGCGGTGGAAACTGCTGTGATTTTATCACCTGGTTTCGCAAGTGCTTTCAAGGCACCAATATTTGAAACGGTTCCTGATGTTGATTGAATATTGGCAAAGGGTGCATTGAACACTTTTTGGGCCAACTCGATACCAAGACTTTCAATGGTATCAAAATCCTCGCACCCCTGATAATACCGTTTACCAGGAAGACCTTCAGCATATCTCCCATGCAGATCACTTGCGACTATTTTCTGAACCATTGGGGATACGATATTTTCCGAAGCAATCATACCGAGGCCGTTGCGATACAAATCGCCACTTGCGGCCGTAGCATCGAGAACTGATTGTGCTTTTGAGAGAGTGGATTGACTTGGAGACCAAGTTCCTCGTTCACGCTGCATGAACATCGTTTGTGAAGTCGGTCTTTGAAGTAATTGACGCAAATTCATGGTCAGTTAAAAGAGTGAAAATCCCCATCATCATTCTCGGTATCCTTTCGTGGACCGGAGGGGCGGATATTTGGCCCAGGAGTTTTACTGCCAACGCTCCGAGTTGAAACGGATGGCTTTATTCTCTGTTGGCGTTCAGAAACACGAGTATTCGTAGGTATGCCCCTATGTTGTAAATTGATTTCAGAAACTGTACGTGATGAGGAACTTGAATTCCCAACGCGTTGAACTGTTTTACCAGTTTTCTTCTGGATGTATTGCTGGCGACCACGGTAAGCAACTGCCCCAATTAAGCGTTCAAGTACAGGTACATCTGCTCCTTCTTCCTTCGGGCGCTTCAACCACCAACCTTCACCAAGAGGTTGTAATCTCGGTGGACGTGATTTCGACATTGCTTTTGCTTGACGTTTCAATCTCGCCTTAACAGATTTTTCTGTATCTCGAGGAAGTCGAACAGTCATCCACCCAGGCAGCCCGACATCAAGAACAACTCCGTTAACAGTTACTAGCATTCCAGAAAGCAAGAGATGGGTTCCAACTGGAATATTTGCTCTTTCTGGTTGAACCTTGTATCTCTTCATTCGTTTTGAATAGGCAATCATAGCTTTTTGGTCTCGATGGCGTATTACACGTCGTTGTTGTCGAGAAAATCTCTTCACACCAAACTGAATCATAATCAAAGTGATTGATACTAAAAGACCTTGCACTTCCCCGATTTCTTGAGACACATATATTCCGAGAACAATCCATGTTGGCAATAAAACCAGAAGTTGAAAGATGGTATTCAAAGCGCTCGAACGATATATTGGCGGCATCCCTCTACGAGACGCCTCGTGTGAGGCAATGAGTACATTTGCGTTAATGGCTTCATCCATACCACCACGAACCATCAATCCAGCAATAGCATTGACTGGAGCAGAGTTAATCCATTTCTTCATCTTCTTACCCTCTCCAACGGCGAGAGAGACTTCCATTTCCTCCTCATCTACCACTTGCCCGAGAATACTGCTTAATGCTAAAACACGCGGGTCCTGTGGGTCACTTTGTTTCAATTCAGTTAAAATTGAACGAGCACTGTGCCAATCTCCTTTGTCGATGAGGCAAAGTGATGCAGCAATACGTGGACGGACACTTGTTGGTTCATCACGGATTAACTTCAAAGAGAGTTCGAGTGCTTCATCATGTTTGCGTTGTGCACGCATCAGGGAAATCATTGAAAGTTGAGCAACTCGAGTTAAGCGATCTTTGTGAATTGTATCATCGTTCGGGGAGGGTTGCCATCCTCGCAGCATCCTCATAAGTGTTTGAAGGTGGTCAATACAAGAATTGTTCTCCCAATCCCAGAAATCATCTTCGGTAACCATTCCTTGCCATGGGTCAAGCCATTCACAAACGAAAGCTAACAATTCAGGTTCATCATAGCCTTCTGGCTGTTGTAAACCGTGAAGGGCTTCACGTGCAGCATCAAGACGGCGAGAAGCCATATGTCCAACTGCTACAACCATTCGTGAAACATCGTCATCTCCGCCCGCCTGAGCGAGAACTTTACGTGCTTCTTCGATTGCTTTTGGCCATAGACCGCGAAGAGCAAGTTCCCACATATGTGCACGCGCTTTTTCATGACGTACAAGGGCTGAATCACCTTCGATAGAGCGACGTTGAAATTGTATAAGGCTGTCAAGGTCTTCACGGATTGCAGCCTCATCAACAAGTTCTCGCATCCAATCGCCTCCAGCAAATTTCACAGCACCTTCACGGCGTTCGTCGGGATTCAAATCGAATCGGAGTTTCAATAACGGCGAAAATCGTATAATTGAAAGGAGCCATGTAAACAAAAATATCGCTTGACCGAAGCCAATGAACATCCATGTCGTCAACAATAAGTTTCCTTCATCAAACCCTTTACTTTCGAGTATGTCTGTAAACGGCATTAAACCTCCAAATTCTTTGTAACATACGAGTACTAAGAGGAGCACAGTATACCCCGAAAATCCAGCAAACGCAAACGTCAATTGACGTGTCTGTGCTTTAACTTCTGTACGTATTTCTCGAGGCGAATCCAAGGTGACACCAAAGAGCCCACCAAAGGATTGACCACCCAAAATTAAGTTCCGTGTTAATTCAAAAATAAACGCTAAACCAACAATTGCAATGTTCAATGATAAATAGAGAGACAGAAATTGTGGGAGGGCTTTGATAAATTGCCAATGGAAGAGTAATTCTGAAATCAAATCAATTCTCTGATAGATTGAATGTCCTATAATTCCACCGAAATTGAGTACTTCAGTAGCATTGCTTGGTTTGTTAAACAGAACATAAAACACAGTGACAATTCCATTCAATGCAGTGAGTGGCATTGTGATCAAAAACATGACAAGAAGGAGTGAAAACAAACGATTGAAAAATCTCGGCTTATCAGGGTCGATAGGATTCGGTCGACCATTTGCAGTGCGCCATTTATTGATAATCAGCATGTTCCAAGAAGCACCCATGATTCGACCATATGCCATGATTGTAGGGGACATGAAAGTGAGCATTCCAGCAGCAAGCCAGATTGGGGACAACGTGTAATCCGGACTGCTTTGAATCCCATAGAGAAGTGTAGCAATGGTAGCACCAATAAGCAAGGAGAGAGTGATAATTCTTCTCAAAAGGCTTGTGATTTTTCGACCTTTCGATTTTTCCTTACTCATTCCGACTAATTGATTGTTCAATGTTTCCCAAGGAGAGATCAATACAGGAATGGCAATCAAAATTCCTGCAACTACTAAATCTGGTTTGAAAAAGATTTCAGGCTCAATCAACAATTCAACGATGAGAATCAAAATCCCTGTCATTCCCATCATGTAAAGTCCGATTCCATAACCGACATATCCCTGTTTTAGCAAAATTCGAGCATCTGCTACACTTCCAGTAATTTTGTGTACTTCGTACAAATCATCATCAATTTCAAAAGCAACTTGGAGATTAGCTAACTGATTTGGAATGAACCATTTCCACACGGGTATGGCAATAGCAAATGCAATGATCATTGGTAGAAAAGATTCCAACGTGAAGTCGTTCATTCCAACAACGGTATTTGCCGAGGCAGGCCGTATTAAAAAAAAGGCCAAAAGGGTTGACCAAATCAATATACGGAATCTCATACCCGTCTTGCCCATGATTCCTCGGTAGCACACTATATCATCAAAGCATCGCCGAAAAAATTCATGAATTCCTGCGATGTCGAATTAAAAATCTCTCGATTCGGTCAAAAGCATCGTTGAGTACTTCCACATTGGGGAGATATACAAGGCGGAAATGCCCCTTGCCAAGCGTTGGTGAAAACCCACTGCCATGTACAACCAAAACATGTTCTTCATGCAAGAGGTCAAGGACAAATTGCTTGTCATCGTTTGCCCATTTGGGGTCTGTCAGGCGAACAAACATGTAGAATGCGCCACCAGATGATTGGACCTCTAGCCCCTCTATTTGGGATATTCTTTGAATACAAACATCTCGTTGCCGAACCACTTTATCAGAATATGTACTCATCCATGAGCGATCGGATTCTAAACCAGCAAGATAGCCGAGTTGTGCTGGTGTAGATGCACATAATCGTGAACGAAGCATACGCTCAATTCCATCTCGGACAAGTAACAAGCGCTCAGTAGGGTCATGAATGGCCATATATCCAATTCTCCATCCCGGGGCATAATACACCTTAGAAACGCCATTGAATGTGAAGACTGGGACGTCTGTAGAGATGCTTGCCACACTTTTTTGCTGACCAGTAAAATCAAGGCCGTCATAAATTTCATCGGCTATAATCATGCAATTCGGCCATCTACGGGCAATTGAAAGAACCTGTTCAATTTCCTCCTTTCCTGCAACACTTCCACAGGGGTTGTTAGGATTAATCAATACGAGAAGTCGAACCGATTCATCCATTTTTGATTCAATATCATCCAAATCGAGTTTCCATCCATCATCTGGTCGGAGTTTGTACTCTATGGTTTCAGCACCATACATTTGCGGATAGGCCATATAAGGTGGGTAATGTGGACCCGGAGCAAGAACTTTATCACCCTCTGAAAGAACGGATGCAAACAGGATTTGCAGGGCTTCAGTGACTCCATGGCAGACATAAATGTCAGAATCTCTCGCATCCCAACCTTTTCTTCGCTCATCTTTTGCGATTGCAAATCGTAATTCAGGCAATCCATATGAAGGTGAATATCCGTTTTTTCCATCGCGAAGTGCGTTGACATATGCTTCGACCATATGCGGTGGAGTCGGGAGACCAGGATACGCAATCGGGTCTCCAATATTCAACTTCAAAATGGTGTGTCCTTGTGCCTCTAAAGCATTTGCCGGAACCACAACGTCGCGTATTGCATACTCAATGTTCGAGGCCCGAGTTGAAACTGGAATCTGTTCATCGGACATGGCAACCACTCTTTGCTAACAAAAAATACATTTGAAGTTTGACATTACTCTATTTCATTTCTCGAGATGCCACCCATTGCCAAAATGATATCGAAATCTGATTCCTCGACAGGTTGTACAGAAAGGCGTTGACCCTTTCGAACGAGTAACATATTTTCACAAGCAGGGTTATTTTTTACCTCTTCAAGTGGAACAATATTTTTGAGAGCCGTGATTGCTTCGATGTCAACCATCATCCATCGCGGATTCTCAGGCGTTGCTTTCGAATCAAAGTATTTCGAATTCGGGTCTTGAGCGGTATGGTCGGGATAACCTTCTCTGCTAACTCGTGCAATTCCTGCAACATGTGGTGGTTTGAAATTGGAGTGGTAAAACAAGACAAAGTCGCCCATTTTCATATCATCACGCATCATGTTTCGAGCCTGGTAATTTCGAACTCCATCCCAATGCGTCGAACCGTCGGTAACAAGTTGTTCAAATGGATAGACATGGGGTTCTGATTTCATGAGCCAATAGTTGACCATGAACAACCCATGAGTAGGGACTTCTTTGTATTGTTGCTCACCATGCATCGACGACATCATCGATTAAAGCAGCATCAAGCACATCGACATCAATAGCCTTTTTCTTTCCAAGTCCTAAGCGTTTAACCATCGCAGAACGGCCACCAACTGCACCCATTCCAGCTTTTTCAAGAGTGACGAAAATGGCGGGGAGGAGAATCAGCGCGCTGGCTGCTGCTACCCAAAGTAAAATCAAAATGACAGTAATGAACGGAGCAATCGCAATGATTGGGATTTGATAGGCAGTATACATCCCCAAACTGGTCACTACAGCGGCTTCGAAGAGAGACATCCCCGTTCCAATCGACGCAATTCGAATCGCTTCAAGTCCGCCACCTAATTCGCGTATACGGTTGGATATGTGAATCGAAAAGTCAACACCTACACCAACTAAAATTGACCCAATCATTACCGTGACAAGTGAAAGGTCAACACCCATTCTCCACATGACCAACCATTGAAGAGCAACAGTTGCAATAACCGGAGAAGTGGTCAACATAGAATATTTGATGTCTTTAAAGACAATAGCGAGGGTGATAAGCGTAAGAATCACAGCAAAGCCAAGTGAGGTCCATTGAGAACCGACAATGAGTTCGTTGACTTCGATAGTCGTTGGAGCAACGCCGGTGAGTTTTGTTGCATAATCGCCAACTTCAGTGCCAGTGAATGTGGAAGAGAGTTGGTCAATGGCATCAACACTCGCAATTGTATCTGCAACAGGGAGGTATGGCATGTCTACCAAAATCAAACTTCGATCGAAATTTTCACTGATGAAAATACCGCGGGTTTCATCAGTAATCGAAGAATAAAACACATTCAAGAGAAAAACTTCGCTTTGCTTTGATGCAGGAAGACCATAATCCTCGGGAGTTGTCAAAAGGTCCCAAAACGATAACCCTTGTGTCGCCGAACTGTCCAGCAATACTGCGGCTGTGTCTTTGATATCTTGTGGTAACAACGGCATACCTTGAACGAATTCACTGCAACCTGCACATTCAATTGTTGGTGCAATACCTGAAGATTTCATCAAAAATACAATCGAAACTGCAGATGTGTCCGGAACTTCATTCAAAAGCGTCTCCAATGTTTCAATTTGGTCAAGGTTTTCAGCAGGATCTTGCTGAGAAACTTCAATCGAAGTATCACCGGTGAGGTTGGCTTCGACCAAAATCATACCCAATTGACCTGAATTGAAGTCCTTGCTGAAATTTTTCATGGCTACAACAGACGGTTCATCAAAGGGTGCCATTTCCAACATATCGATATTTTCTTTGACATTTGCTTGGCCATATGTTGCAGAAATAAGTATTAATGTTACAAAAAATCCGATGACTGCTCGGTTGTATTTCATAGGCACATCGACAATATGTACAAACAATTTGAGCGGTGGATGTTTGGGTTTTCGCAAATCAAGTAAGAGCGTCAAGTTTGGCACCATGAACATTGTAAGAATGTAGACAACTACAATACCGCCAGAAAGAGCAATTCCAACTGTTTGAATCGGCGTCATTGGAGTGAATACCAGGGAGATAAAACCGATGACTGTCGTCACTGCTGACAAGAACACTGCTTTGCCAGTTGACGAGAGTGCACCACGGATTTTTTCCTTCTTCGTCCCACCCTCCTCTGCATATCGATTGGTGATATGTAGACCGTACGAGACTCCAAGTGCGAGTAAAATCGGCCCGACGATGATTACAGTCATCGTGACTTCATAATTGAGCCAACCAATTATCCCCAATGTCCAAAACACTGCACACAAAGTTGGAAGTCCTGATATAATCACCACTTTAAGCCCTTGAAGAGGGCGAATACCTGTAATACCTGTTTGTAATACATCGCAGTGAAAGACAAACAAACCAAGTGCAACAAGAACAATCGCGAGAGGGAAAATATTCCAAAACATGTCAAATGTTCGCTCGGTAACTGCATTGGTAATTGGAACCGGTCCAGTAAGCGTCATTGTGAGGCCGAAAGACTTTACTTTACGATCTTCTTGGTCATCAGTGAGTTCGTCTTCTGTACCCCATATACACAAGCCTGCACTGGTATCCGGGGTGCCGTCTGGTTGATACAAGCACGGACGTTCAAGCGTTTTCATCTCATCCAATATCGCATTGGTATCTCGAATAATATCCTTTGAGACTGCACCTTCTTTAACAGCAATAGCCATTATTGCACGGTCAAGTATTCCGTCTGGGCCATTTTTCACACCTGCTTCATTAACGCATTGATCCTCGAGTTTACCACAAGAGATATCGCGAACTAATTTATTCAGTCCTGGCGTTGGTTCGCCAGTTTCACTATCATACATCTCGTTAATGATGAGATCCGTTGTATTTTCCGAAGGAATCTCATAACCTCCACCAAATTGTTCATCGGTGAGTGCCAAGAGCTCATTGAGTTCGTTTGCTGCTGTGGCAGTTGAGCAGTCGTCTTGGGCTTGTTGGCTGCAACCAAGTTGACCGAGTTCAGTAATGAACGCTTCACGTATTCGCGGAGCACTTGAATTCACTTCCTTGAGCACTGTTGAAATTGAAAGAAGATAGATCACATCATCTTCTAATCGGTCAGATTCATTGTCGGGATTTTCACAAGAAAACGAAGAGATGCAAGGGTTGAGAAGATTTTCAACATAACTAATCTCCTGAAGAATTCGAACATCTGTAATGTTATTATAAGGGGAATTTCCCCCTTCCAAAGAAATGTAAATCACCATAACATTCGTCGACCAGTCTTTTTCGACCAAATCAAGTAACTCTCCAACTTCACTCCCATCAGGCAAATAGACCTCAAGATCCCCATTTACTTTCAAATCCGTTTCATTCGGGTCATCATCAAATTGTGTGAAATATAAATCAAAAAATCCAGAATGGCTCACGAAAAATAAAGTCATCAACAAAAAAATAATCACTGTTGTTAAGGGGAAACGAGTGATTGCGCCAATGGCACCTGTTTTTTGCCATTCTCGCTTAAATCGAACTGGGGCATCGAAAACTGCATCAATTGCGCGCTTTGAATCAAAATCTTGAACTCGAGCAGAGATATCAACGGCACTTGACTGCAATCGTGAAGCACTTGAGCGACGGAGGCCAGAAATTCTCGAACTGATGGAATCATTCTTAGAAGATTTAGATTCTGTGCGACCTGCATTGGAGGTGTTTTCTTTTTGCTGCTCATCACCCAAGAATCTCCCCCCTCAATTGCTTGTGAGCGAAGGGGCTTCAAATGTTTACCGATTGTTTGGACCCGAAGAAGCATGCTTGCCAACTTGTTGCCATTCAGCATTGTTCATCCGTTGGTTTCAAAGGTGAACCTTCACAGCGCTGTTTGGACCCGCACCGTTCATGTGTGTGGGGCCAGGTGAGGCACATGCCAGCCCCAGTATTAAACGATAAACGTTGGTCAATCGACCTAGAAAAACGCATTCAAGAAGCCCATTCAGCAGATTCTGCATCGTATTCCAAAAGATACGGATTTAATCCTGGCAGTGGTAAAGAAATTTTTGTCATCGACACACCACCCCCCTATCCATCCGGCACTTGGCATATCGGTGCTGTCGCTCAATATTCAATGATTGATGTTATTGCACGATCCCAACGTTTACTCGGCAAGGAAGTTTATTTTCCATGGGGTGTTGATCGGAACGGCATCAATATTGAATTCACTGTTGAGAAAAATACCAAACGGAAGATGAAAACATATGACCGTGCTGAATTTTTGAAACTCTGTGAAGAAACGATTGAAACATTCACTCAAGCTATGCGTAAAACTGCTCGCAGAGTAGGCCTTTCATGTGATTATGAAAGGGAATACCTCACCGATTCACCTGCATATCGGGCAGTGACCCAATCAATTTTTATTGAATTGTTCAAAAAGGGTTCAATCATTGAAGATTTACGGCCAAATATTTACGACCCTGTTGAAGGAACGACCATCGCTGACGCTGAGGTGGAACGTCTCTCGAGAAAAACACGTCTTGTTGATGTAAAATGGACATGCGATGACGGTACAGAAATTGTCATTTCAACAACACGCCCAGAGTTAATTTGTGCATGCGGTGTGGTTGTTGTTCACCCCGATGATGCTCGATATACGCATTTGGTTGGAAAAACGATTCAACTGCCGCTGCCTGTTGAAGGGCGGAGTACTTCTGTGGAAATCAAAACCCATGCATCAGTGAAATCTGATTTTGGCTCTGGGGTGTTGATGGTGTGTTCATTTGGAGACCAAAATGACGTTGCTGTGTTCCGAGAACTTGGACTCACTCCTTTCCAAGCCATCAATTTGGAAGGAAAACTCACTGAATTGGCTGGGCCTTTTGCTGGAATGAAAGTTTATGATGCTCGAAATGCGGCAATTGAACACCTTGAAGAAAGTGGGAAATTAGTGAACGTCGTCGAACGTGAACAGGAAATTCCAGTTTCAGAACGAGGGAAAAACCCTGTTGAAATCATTCTTCTCAAAGAATGGTATGTACAACAAACCGATGCTCAAGACCGTATGCGTGAACACATAGAAGAAATCGAATTCCACCCATTGCGAAATAAGCAATTCTTGCTCGATTGGATGGATAACATCAGTATTGATTGGCCAATCTCTCGACGTCGTTGGTACCATACTGAAATTCCAATATGGTACAGCGAAGATGGAGCCAAAATCGTCGTCCCTCCAACCGGAACATATGTACAACCTTGGTGTCAATCCCCACCTGAAGGAAGTCAGGTTTTATCGAGAGAGACTCGTGAAGAACTGGGTTCATTTGAAGCGTTGAAATCCGAACTTGGCACTCTTGTCGGCGAGGAAAAAGTATTCGATACTTGGATGGATTCATCCAATTCGAATCTGTTTGTTAGTGGCTATTTGAACCAACCCGAAGTTTTCGAAAAAGCCTTCCCGACCGCTCTTCGCCCACAAGGCAAAGAAATTGTTCGAACATGGTTGTATTACACACTCCTAAAATCAAACCTCTTACTCGACAAGCCAGGGTTCAAACACGTTTGGATCGATGGCTTGGGAATGGACCCATGGGGCCGTAAAATGAGTAAATCTTTAGGAAACGGTATCGATGCAGATTCTGTTCTTGAATGTGGCGCAGGTGGTCGAACTGGTTCTTGGAAAGTAAAGGGGCCAGAGAAGACTGTGAGTCTTCGGGCTAACAAAATTGGTAGTGAATGTTTCCGACTTTGGAAAGCATGTGATGCTCAAGTCGGAGATGATTTCCACATTAACCCTGAAGAAATTGAAAAGAAATATTTCGGAGTCTTGACGAAATTATTCAACGTGGCTCGATTCGCTTCTCAATTCCAAATTCCTGAAGACCTCGAAACTACCCCCGGAAATTTAGCCATTGAAGATAAATGGATTCTAGCAGAATTTAGTGCGACGATGGATGTCGTTCGAACCGCTTGGGAAAACCTTGACATCTACACCGCCACCCAAGCCCTCAAGACCTTTGGAACCGGTGTTCTTCCAAGCCATTACTTAGAAATGGTAAAATCTCGTCTTTATGATGATGATATGGCAGCTTCATGGACACTTCATCGAATTGTGCGGGACTTTATGTCGGCATTCACGCCGGTCTGTCCGTTCTTTACCCACCACATCTCTGAGAGCCTTTATCGAATATCTGCTGTTGATGTGGACGCATTTCCTACTTCGGCGGATTCTTCGGTCGGACTCGGCACCGTTGAAGGAGATCGATTACGAAATCTTTCTCCAGCAGTTCAATCATTCAATGGCGACACTTGGAACTCAAAGAAAGAGCAGGGAATTTCTCTCAATCAACCCGTTTCCGGTATCAAAATCCCTGAGGAATTGGTGGATTTCACAGCAATACTTACCCGAATGCACCATTTGGAGTGATTATTCTTCTTCATGAAGATGCAACATTGCCTGCCGAGTAGGTGGCATATCCAATTGGCCAAGTCGAAAACCGACGAGACGTAATCCTCTCTTCTCTTGAACATTGGTAGCAAAAAGATACTCTGCCAATCGAAGAAAAACCTCTGGTTCATCCATAGCAACTGGAATTGAACGGCCATGTGTGTGGGTTTCGAAACCTGTATAGCGTATTTTGACTTCTGCTAATCGCCCTGATATCCCCATATCTCTCGAGCGAGTTAGTACCCGTTGAGTAAGTGAACGAAGTACATCGAGAACCGCTTCATAGTCGGTTTGGTCGGTTGAAAACGTGTGTTCTTTACCAATGGATTTACGGCTGCGTAATTGACTCACTTCTGAACTTGTATTTCCATCGACAACACGCATTAACCACGCTGCAAATCGCTCACCAGCCATCCGCCCTAAGGCCAGTTCTCCAAGGACATAAGCCTCGTCGACTGTTACAAAACCCCATTCAGCAAGTTGAGTCGCTCGTTTGGGGCCAATTCCCGGAACCTCCCTCAATGAACGGCCTTCAAAAAAATCACCAATCTCATCGGGTAAGATTCGAAAAATACCTTTTGGTTTATTCACTTCACTCGACATTTTTGCGAGAATACGTGTTGGTGCAATCCCAAACGATGCGGTAAGTCCTACAGTCTTTTCAATTGATTGTTGAAGAGTGCGGCATAACGCATATGCTGCATCCCAATCACCTTTGACGTACTCAGTGACATCCAAATACGCCTCATCAATGCTTGCTTTTTCAAAAAATTCCGCAGGCTCTTTGAGTATTTTCATGACTTGTCGAGATGCACGGCTGTAGAGCCCGCGGCTACCTCGGATGTAGTGTCCAGGACCAAAAGGATGCCCAGGACAACGCCGCCATGCTTCACTCACGGGCATGGCAGAACGTATTCCAAATGCTCTGGCTGCATAATTACATGTCGAAACAATACCACGGCCTCTACCTCCTTGGGGGTCTGAACCAATGATGAGGGGTTTATCCGGGTCAAGGCCATGATGAAGGATTTCGACAGCGGCAAAAAAGGCATCGAGGTCGCAATGAACCAAAATACGTTCTTTTGTGGAAGTGATTGAACCCTCTGTGAGCGGTTCATGCTCCTCCGACATGCATTCGGAATGTTGCCTACGGTGTTTGAAGTTGATGTATTCCTCGCACACATGAATCTCGAGTGTAGGGGTGAGATAGACTAATTTCTCAAAGGGTTTGAACTCTCTTGGAACATCTTCAAGAGGTTGCGAAAGAAGTTGATTTTGCTGACGAGAAAGGTTGGATAATGTACGCATACCTTGATTTCTTCGCGTTTGGTCATCTATGTTTCACATGACCCACACGGGGGAAAAGTGGCGAAAGTGTCACTTGAGTAAATGTGAATTAACTGTTGTTTCAGCCTGTTTGCCATCAAGTACAGTCATGATAGCAAGAGCAATGTCACGGCCAACCCGAGCCTGTGCCTCAAGAGTGGCAGCTCCAATATGCGGCGTACCATGGAAATGCGGGTGCTGAACAAGTTTATTGCCTACCGGAATGGGTTCTTGCTCAAACACATCTAAGGCAGCAGAAGCGAGTTTTCCAGATTCGAGGGCAGCCAAAAGTGCATCCTCATCGACGATGCCCCCTCTCGCACAATTCACAATATGATTGCCACATGCAATTCCATCGAAAGATTTGCCCGGCATCAGAGCAATACGTTCTGCATTCACGAGATGATGGGTTTCTTCATTGTAGTTGCAGTGAATTGAAATGTGAGTGCATGCTTGAAACAATGTGTCTACTTTTTTATGCAATGTCGTGTTTTGGTCTTTAGCAACTTTCACAGGAAGGTAAGGGTCGTATGTGTGAATTTCCATCCCGAATAACTGAGCGATGGCCCCAACTCCTTGTGCAATACGGCCAAAACCGATCAAACCAAGATTTTTTCCGCATAATTCAGTTCCCTTCATTGCTTTCTTCTCCCATTTATCCTGTCGCATACCACGGTCTGCACGGGGAATATGCCGAAGGCAAGCAAGTAAATGACCAATGGTCAATTCAATGACGGACTGAGTTGATGCTCGAGGTGCATTGACCACTGGAATGCCAGCATCTGCTGCAGCAACAAGGTCGATATTGTCGACACCTACACCAGCACGCCCGATTACTTTCAACCTGTCACCGGATTTTTCGAGAACATCACGTGGAAGTTTTGTTGCACTGCGCACAATAATTGCATCAAAATCTGAAAGAGCGCCAGCCAGTAATGCATCTGGTTTGATGAAATCAATAACTACTTCATGCCCAGCCTGTTCCAACAAAACTACTGCATCTTGCGCCATACCATCAGTAACAGCAATCCTCGCCATGAACAGTGGTTTCCCCATCAAGGCCATCAACCTTAGCCAAACAGAGGTTCAGCACCCGATGTTTGAAACACTCCACCGATGTGGACGAGTTGATACACATGGCCGCAGTAGATTCCAGTGCATTGATGTGGGCAGCAAGTTTGCTGTCAATACCGCTGTTACTGGCCCTACCTATGCGTTTGGGATGGAGATTGTTCATCGGCGTTGGACACGAAGCATCACAATATCGAAATACAGTCTTACAGATTATTGATGCTGGCCGTCAGGTTGCTCCATTTCGCGCTACTTTGGATGATGTGGCGCGAAGTCTCCATATTCGTCCAAGTCATCAACGACTCATCGAAGCAGACCTTTTTCACCCCCTGACACTCTCTCATTTCATCTTATTACCTGCTATTATCATCTTCCCTTTGGCAGTCATAATGGCCCTACCGGTTATCCTCATTGGTTTTCCAGTCATGTTGGTTATTGAGTATATTTTTATTCGTAAAGGATTGCTTGTTCGAGGTTTGAAAATGATTGAAAAAATTATGCATTGGCAAATTATTCACATTCCTAAGCCTCATCGAGGGTTAGCTGAAGACAAAGCGAAAATGAATGAATTTTCTCAACATGTCGTTCACTTCAATCATGTACCACAAGGTGCGTTCTTGGGGCTTTTCGCGTGGCTTATGGTCCACTGGACTTTTGAATTTGATTCATGGGGTTTTGAAATTCTATTTTCAACGGTATTGTATATTGTTTTGCTCGGTGCGTTAGGTGTTCTCAATGCCGCGTTTGAATCCGATTTGGTTTTTGTTGACCCTTCAAAGGGACGGTTGGTTCCAGTTGACCAATGGCTTGAAAGTATTCTAAAACCGTTGATAGGAATCGGATTAGTCTTCTTAATCGGTAGAAATTTACTCGATGAAGTAAGGGATGGGAATGCGGTCCTCTTTGCTCTAACCGTACTCACGCTCTTGTATGGAGCTGCTGTAGTTGGTATCGCATTCCGATGGGGTTACTCGATTTGGAGAGGGTCGTTTGTTCGAGATGAAGTCGGCACTCAAGTCATCGAAATACTCAACCCACTGTCATACGATTTGACTCGAAGCAAGGGGCGTATTGAATTTCATGTGCGAATGGTGATGAAAGAACGCCTAAGCACTTTGAATGACGCACCTATTGAACAACTGAGTTTTGCAGACCTGCAAGAACTTCCATCGAGTGAAAACCGAGGTAAAATCCCAGATAACCCGCTTTAACGGAGAATTCTTTTATTCCATCCAAGGAATTACATCTGGTATTTCTGCGAAAAGATTCGCAGGAAGGGCTGTCTTGATTTTGGAAACAGAACCCAAACTTG